>Ga0268298_10000298_pt1 | contig 64951 bp, 46 predicted proteins | sample WWTPWeurt_MetaG_FD_194462 | JGI IMG/M metagenome (GOLD analysis project Ga0268298, IMG submission 194462) | Activated sludge microbial communities from WWTP in Nijmegen, Gelderland, Netherland - WWTP Weurt | ecosystem: Engineered > WWTP > Aerobic digester > Activated sludge | place...
AAATCTCCGCCCTCTGCGCCTCCAAAGACAGCCCATCCTGCGCCTGTCTATCCGTACTGACCCGACAATAACCCACCACCTTAATTTTGTGACCCGAATTACCAGAAAACGCGCTGTAGTTACCCTGTAGACCCGATCGCCGCTGTGAAGATGTCATCTCTGTTTCTCCGTCGCTGTATAGCCATGTAACGAACGTCGAAACAAAGGATAGAAAAAGTGTAAGCGTCTCTGTGGACGATTCCCTTTTCGTGGGTGGCGGATAGGGCGGAGGCGATTTGGTGCGCTAGGCGGAGGGCTTCTGGAAGGGGGAGTTTACCGACTTTTTCAAGGCGGTCGGCCATGGATTCCCCTTCCAGAAACTCCATGATGAAGTAGGTGGAACCATCCTTCAACTGTCCCATTTCATAGATGTTGATGATGCTGGGGTGCTGGATGATATTCACGCACCGTGCTTCATTGAGAAAGCGCTGCGAGAGTTCTGGATCACGAGAGAAGTGGGCATGCAAAAGTTTCAGCGCCGCACGCTTTTTGAGGGGCTCGCTGAAAACTTCGTAGACGATTCCCATTCCACCCCGACCGATTTCACGCCGCACATGGTAATTTCCGATAACTTTTCCTACTTCGACTTTCTCGACGGACAATTGACTTGGTTTCAAGTCCAAATCGGTATCCACAAGCGCAGTTGGATCGACGTTTCCGGTGGTCTTTCCTTGTCCGATTCGGCGTCCACTCGGTGTCTTGGCAGCGAGCTTTTGGTACAGTTCATACCTGGGAAAATGGTGGTTCTCTGCATCACGGACAAGGATTCCGGCACGCATAAGGGGGAGTTCTGCATCACGCAAGTCCGTCGCAGGATCAACCAGCACTCGCTGCAAGGCTTCAAATCGTTCAGGAAAAGCACGCAGTCGCTCCGTAACCCGATTGAGGAACCTGTCAAACACACCAAAAGCGGGATGTCCTGGATCGAAAAGCTCTCGCGGGGAAACATTCTGTTTGACTGCGTTGAACAGAGCGAGACGGACGAGATAAGGATGCCCCCCAACCCAGTTCCGTAAGACTCCTCGCTCCTCCTTGCCCCATGACAAGTGGTACAGGTCGCACAATTTTTGAACCTGCGTATCGTTCATGTCCCTGAGTTCGACTGCATCGGTCAAATTGAAGGGAGATTGATGTCTGTTGCTGACAAGAAGTGCTGGCGTCGTCGAAATGGATAGAAGAAGTCTGAGGCAGGACCAGGACTCCTCGGCCTCTGCCCAACCACGAAGGATACCGAAAAACGTATTCTGAAATGGACTCCCAAGCACAGCATCGGCCCGGTCTATGGCCAAAAAAAGTCTTCCACTTTGCTCTGTCACTTTGGGCAAAATCCGGCGGCGCATAAAGCGATCCAAATTGGCTGTGGGACTCGACGTGGTCCATTCCTGTTGCACCGTCTCCGTTGTCTCTCCCAAAGCCAAGCCAATGTGCAAAGCCAATTCGCGGAGGAAGGGTTCCAAACCCTGCTGTTGCTGCCAACCACTTTTGTCGAACAGATCCAAGTTGATCGCCACAACCTGGCTCTTTGCATCGTGCTTCTGCGTGTTTGACAAAAGATGCCGAAGGAGCCACGTTTTCCCAAACAATTCGGGGGCCCACAAAACAACCGGCTGCCCCGGAAAATCGAGATATCCAAGTGCCTTCTGTTCTTCGTCTTCTCTGCTCACATACCACGCCGGATCATAGGCAGCGTGAGGAGGTTGAAGCGTGCGTTTCTTGCTCTCTGCTTCGTGAGGGATCAGGGCTTCTACAAAGCGTATCGGACAAACATACAGCGTGTGTTTTCCCGAGTCTGCATCCACACGACTCTTGAGGTGTCCAATAACCAACCCATTTTGCAAAACGGGACAGCCAGGCAGAGCTCCGTTTGTGTTTTCCAGGGACAGTTTTAGGACGATCGCAGGTCCGCGTTGGGGGTCCTCTCCCCAAGGCGTCGATATTTCCGATTCAAATAGAACAGATGGCTCAGTTTGTCCGCCCCCATAACCATAGGCATGACACATGGACCCTGCTTCGCATGCACGCGTCATGGGGGAAAGGGGTTCCCCTGGAATGTTTGGGGAAATTGCAAGGATTGCACAATCTGCCTCGGCGTCACTTCTCAAGAAAGTGCCTTCGTACACTCCACTTGGGAATCGAAGCTGCACGATCGCCCCCTCACGAAGGCCCCGAACCACCAGTTCGCTCGTAGCGGCAAACTGCTTGGCAAAGCGATAGGCTGTACCTTGAACTCTGCCGAGTGGACCCACCGATGTTTCCACAAATGCGCAGCACTCTGGTTCCGGCTTGTGTACCGGTACGGGGATACGTTCACTGCTTGAGTCCATGGAGGCGGTCATTTTCCCACAATTCTCACCTTCAGGAAAAGACCTATTTCTTCAGACGAGAAAACATCCCTGTTTCGCCGCCTTGAACTGATATCGCGACCGCAAAAGAACCTGCGGCGCGACCCATGTCCAGGTTCTGGAAGAAATTAGAAGTGGATGCCGACGTTGGCGAAAATGACTCTGTTGGGTTGGGCGTAGGGGACCAACACAGAGCCCGGACGATAGACTTGGGAACCGACCACATTCTGCATCCCAAACGCCAACATGATCTTTGACAACACAGCATTCACACGCGGGGAACGGGTCATGGAGGGCTTCCCTTCAAAACGAACATGCAAATCCCACGTCACTGCTTCCGTCGGATAGTCACTCCCAGCTCGCGAAGTGTACAACTGCCCGTCTGTTCCTTGAATGTCTTGGAACTGTTGTTCTCTGTAGAAATAGGGGGACACCTGACTTACGTAAAAGAGACCGGTTTGCAAGGACAAAAAGGGCCACGGGGAAACATCCGCATTGAGTGTCGCCATGTACGTTGGGAATTTGGTCGGCCCAGTGAATTGTTTGTCGAAAACGAGACCTGGCGAGGAGTTTTCCATCGGGATTGCATGTCCAAAACTGGCAGAAAAACGCAGCCGTTCTTTCCAAAGAGCGACACGCGCAGTGGCTTCTACTCCCAACACATCCAAGTTTCCTTGGTTCGCAAAACGGTACTTCCCTGTCCTTGCGTTGCGCGCCAAATCGAAAGCAATGAAGTCCTTGACTTGGTTGTAATAAAAGTCTGCTTCGATTCGGACAGACGATTTCGCGAACCCCAGGAGTGCTTCAAACGTGTTGGTGGACTGAGGACGAATATCGGGATTCCCTACGTAGTCTGAAAGAGAATTTCCGATCTGGTAGAGCAGCGCAGGATACACAAACGCCGACGAAAACTGCGCCTTTGCGTAGAACCCCCAAGCAATGGGGGCCACCAGGGCAACGCGAGGACTCACACGCGGTCCGAAAATGGGGTGAAAATCGATCCGACCTGCGGCTATCAAACCGATCTTGTGTGGAAGGTACGCTGAAAGCTGAAGGAAAGCCCCCAGACGATACTCATCGGCATCTCCATACAAGTTGGGAAACTTGGTGCGCGTCAGATTTCCGAGTGAATCCACATTGAGGGACGAACGAAGCATCATCTGCTCTGTACAGTACAAGTCCGGCGCATTCAGATCGACATAGGGGCTTGGGGCATAGACATTTTGGCTGTCTACGTAACAGCGCGACATTGAGTAGCTGTGGGCGTTGTTGTATTGGAGATCGAAGCCAGAGTAGATCGTGGTCTCTTGAAAAATGCGATGGAACGGAAGTCTGACCGCATACTCAACCGACGGACGGATTCGCAGGTCCTTTCCAGACCACCGGAGGATCACGGGACTGTTCTGTGCTGAAGCCTCGTCATAGAATTCGCGGCTGATTCCCTGTGACATAAAGGAGCGCAGAAAGTAGAACCCCGTAAGGCGAAACGTCAGTTCTCCCCATTTGTCCGTGTTTCCGACGCGACCCTCGACATCAAAGAACAATCGATTCGTTTCGTAGCTTGGGGGTTGTTGCTCTGCGTCACGATCGACAAGAGCTTGTGTGTAGGCACGCTGAGGCACAAACGCTGTGCGGTGATACCCCATGCGAACAGAGAAGCGGTCGCCCCTTGTGTAGCGGAAAAACAGGTCCACACCGGGCCCATACCGATTGATGGTGAGGGGCATTGTCGCACGTGGCCGAGTCAGATTTTCTCCAGCTTGCAATCCGTCGGCAATGTTCTGCCCCATCGCCGGAATCAGGATGTCCTGATCCCCTGAAACATCAAAGTGAGTCCCCCCGCTTCGCAAAAAGGTGCCGCTCAGGTAGAGATTCCCATGATCTCCCGCTTGGAATCTCTGATCTATGTGAATGCGCGTGGACATGTCCGAACCGATGCGGAAAAAGGCGCGCGTGCGGTGCCCCTGACTTCCGTCTTTGGTGATGATGTTGATGGCACTCATGAGTGCGCTCGCGCCAAAGATAACGGATGCGGGCCCCCGAACCACCTCGACACGCTCTGCATCATCCAAATTGAACAAGTCAGGAGATGAACTGGAAAACAGAAAATCGTTGGCAGCAACACCGTCGATGAGAACAACAAAGTGACTGGCACTGGAGGCATGGATTCCGCGAATCGCGAAGTTCCGCTCGAATTGACCCGCGACTTCGTAAAACCCAGGCACGTATTTCAACAGATCGCTCAAGGTATGAGCCCCAATCCGATCAAGATCCTCCCGTTGAAACACGGTCATGATGGATGGCGATTCGGTTGCAGAACGCGCGAACTTGGTGGCCGTAACCGTCACTTCCTCCACCTGCTTTTCGACCGCAAACAAATCAAGCTCACTCAAAGGATCTTTGGAAGGCGTTGCGGAACCAGAACCCAGGGGTTCCTGTGCGGAAGAGCTCGCTTTGTTTTCCTCTTTCATGGGTGCTGGCGGCGGTTCATATTCCGGGTCCTGTTGGGAATCGGAAGTCATCTTCCCAACAGGCTCCTCTTTCGACGGTGGCATACCCTCTTTTTGGGGCGCTGCGGCTGGTTTTGTCTCCTGCGCAAAGGAGACGGATACAAGTTCTGTGGGAATCCACAGGAACGACGCGCAACCACAAAAAAGGAGGACCGGAAAACGCATCTACCACCCCAACCATTCGGGACGAAGACGAATCTGAATTTCGTCCTGATATTTGAGTTTCCCAGCGGAATTGATCGAATAGATCCGACTGGACGACGTAGGACGATGATCCTCAGGTGTAAAGGTCACGGGGGCCGCCAACCCTCCGGTCTGAATCCCCCGAAATGTCTCGAGCATGTTGCGGAGGTTTTCGCGGGTGATGGGCTGACCCTCTTCGACCAAGCGTTCGACGGCAATGGCCCAAATCAACGCCGTAACGTACCCCTGGACATACCGCAGGTTGGCATGCAGACCCGCAGGCGCCCCCTGTTCAAAACGAAACACATCGTGGCATGCGACTACATTTTCCATTTCGGAGTATCGCGTATCCCCATACGCCGAGAAGGGAACGAGGCCAAACAGGCGATCTATGCAGGCAGATCCACACTTCCCAAATACGGTTTCGTCAAACCCCCAAGTGTTCACAATCATGCGAACATTGGGAGACTTGGCAGCGACGGTTTTGGCAATGGACACTGTGCTTGCTGTGAGATTTCCTATCCATGCCCAATCAATGTCTGGATTCCGATCCAAATAGGCAGACAGCTTGGTTGCAATGATCTCTTCGGAGTCCGCAAGTTCTGGAAATTCGCCAGGTTGAAGATCGGGGGCCACAGCAATCCCCAATTCTGACAAGTAACTTTTGCCCGCAGGAATAGGTCCCGTGCAATAGGCATTGGCACCACAGTGAAGGAACGCAACACGCCGGCCCCCTCGCTTTTTCACAAACTCCATCGCGATCCGAATCGCTGTGGAATAGTCCGTTCCCACAAAGAAGTTGTATGGTGCCCCCACATTCTTTACAGGAATGGTACTCCCATCCGGCATTCGATAGGTCGTATCCAGAGGACGGGGTGCGGCAAGAGAGCCCAGATAAGATTGGGAAAGATACGGAATTTGGTCCCGAGTCACAAATGGACTCAACCTGACGGAATCGGGCGTTCCCAAACCAAAAATCGTGACGACATCAGGAAAACTGGCATCGGTCTTCCATAGGTTGTATGTGGACTCTGCGCGATCCGCTTGGTAGCCAAAGTCCACGGTCTCCACATTCACATGGTAGCCCCGGATGCCCCCTTGCCGGTTTTGGTAGGCAAAGAAATCTACGATTCCTGCTGTGCTTGGAACAGACACATCCTTGGTTGGCCCTGTTGCATCGGTCAGGTGTCTCACCGATAGTGTGCCGCGATAAGCGACGGGCCCAGAGCCCGTATCCCCACACCCCATGTCGGCGAACATCATCAAAACCCCGAAGGCCAGGGTCGCTATGTTTCCCCCGTTGCCAGAGTGCATTTGCCTCATCAGAATTGCTCCCCCAAAGGCGACACCACGCGACACCACAACGCTATCACAACCAAGGTGCGCACAGAAACACGAAACTGAAACACGAAACTGAAACACGATTTTTGAACAGGCGCAGTCTGGAACAAGATTTTTGGGGTTTCGGACTTCAACTTTTGCGCACTTCTTGCGATCATGAAACCTTGAAGGAGTCGCCAATGTCGGACGTGCTAGAGCAGTCGTTGCGCGCGGATCATGAAGAGGCCCCGCAACCCAGTGGTACATGGGCAACTGCACTTGAAAAAATTCGTTTGCCAAAACCACGTATCCCTACCGTGGTGCCCCCCTTTGAGGCGCTCGGGGTGCTTTCGGAGCGACAGCGTATTCGTCTTCGGGAGGAAGCACTGCGCGTAAACGAGCGATATCTGCGAGAGTTTATTGAAGGTTCCTCCTTTTGCCCTTATGCGAAACAGGGGCGTCGGTCAGGACAGACCAGTCGGTATGTGTTTCTCTTTGAGGAACCGGATGTGAAACCGCTCGTGGATCTGATGAAGCGGATTTCAGAAGACCCAAAACAAGTGGTCGCACAAGTGATTCTCCCGCTGGTCGATGTGGACCCCGAAGCGTGGAGAAAATTCTGTATGGATGTAACAGCACTAGGACACCACGAGTTGGGAAAACCTGTGCTCGCATGCGCTCCGTTGCATCCCTCCCTTCCGTATTCCGACGAGAGTATGTACTCGTTGGTACCGCTGTTTCGGAGAGCCCCTGATCCAACGATTCAGTGGGTCCGACTGGATGGTCTGGATGCACTGTACGCAGGTCGCGGATCTGACAACGAATTTGTGCATATCGACAACTTGGGTTTGTTCTTTCAAAAAAGTTCGCCTCCCCGACCTCCCTTGTATGATGTGGTTTGCAAAACGAACGCAGCGATGGCTCGGCGGATGACGATTGAGCGGGTTGTCAAGACGCTGGATGAACTGGCGGCAGATGGTCGTCGTTCTTATGCGCGAATCCTTCTGGATGAAGCGACTACCGAAACAGAGACACAGGAGTGAGTTTGGGACATGGAAATGACTGATACTACGCTGGTCTTGGTTGCAAGATGGAGTGAGCTAAAAGACCGGATTCCGCATCACGTTCGCGTCGCGGACGTAGACCTGATCCTGCTGAAAATTGATGATGGTTTGAGTGTCCTACATGGTCGTTGTCCGCACCGAGCAGGAAGACTCTCGAAAGGCCGCGTTGAAGGAGATTTTCTTGTCTGTCCGTACCACGGTTGGGATTTTCACGTCGAAACAGGCAAGAGTGCGTGTGTGGAAGGGGAATCGATCAAGCGGTTCTCCTTTGCTCGAAAGGAAGATGACATTTTTGTCAGCGAACAGGAGATCCAGTTGTGGCGGAGCAGGACGCCGCTCGGTTTTGAAAACGAGGACCTGATGGACGAAGAGGAATCTGTTTAGGGGGGATTTTTGGGGGACTCTGTTCGCTGGGCAGAATGATCGGTTGCAAAGAGAAGGCCGCCTGGGCGGCACAACAGAAAGGCACCTGTTGCGGAAAAAACAGCGACGAGGATGCCCGATTCGCCCAGCCAGAGGTTCTTGGGAACCGTGAATGCATCGAACGCGAGTTGGATGACGCTGTTCCATGTCGCGTGAAACAGAACCGCAGGCCAAATGCTGCCGCTCCACAGCCGCAAACGTGCTGTAACAAAGCCTGCCGCGATGCATGACACGGTGAACAGGGGCAGCAACACGGTCAGGGAACCCTGTTGTCCGTATACTCCAGCCCAGATCAACGGGTAATGCCATACCGCCCAAATCAAGCTGGTCAACAAGATGGGCATTGGAATCCTGGCTTCACAGAATCGAGGAAGCAGGTATCCGCGCCAGCCCAGTTCCTCTCCGAGTGCCATGATTCCACCGTCGATGAGCGCCAAGGTCATGGCCAACAGGAGTCGCTGGGCGAATGCCACGGGAGTACCCGAAAAGTGTCCGGCACCAAGAAGCCAACCGCTTCCATAGGCACACACACCGGCTCCGAGTGGAAATATCCACGCAAGAAGAAGCGCTTTGGCACCTCGACCGCCACCAAGTCGAAAGGACACATCCGCAAGTCCCTCCCACCGAATAAGTCTGGTCAAAAGCGCGGCCAGCCCTGGAGACCACATGAGCAACACGGTCAGGCCAGGAGTCATGTGTTTGTTTTTCAGAATCAACCAGTCGATAGGCACCGAAAAGCAAACGAGCAACAAGAGAAAGACGAGGGTGCCAAAGGAGGCCTGGCGGGCAGTTCTCATGATTTCGATTCTGCCTCATAAACCCAGGTAATTTGCGCAAGAACCAGCAGGTGCCTGCCTTCGCGAAAGCAGACTCTCCAGCGAAGACTCAAACCATGGGGAAAAGACCGCAAAAACGGCGGTTTTTGGCGAACTCTGAAGGAAAAAAGAGAGAAGGAGGAAAAAGCGGCTGGGAAGTTACGCGCCGTCAGGACGACGGCACGCGCAGACTACTGATGGGTGACGAGGAACTGCGTGCGACGGTTCTTGTCGTAGCAGGCCGCAGTCTTCTCGGTGCACAGCGGCTTGGTCGGGCCAAAGCCTTCGGACTTCAACCGCTCCGCCGGCACGCCGTGTTCCACCAGATACTTGAGAACGGCACCTGCTCGGTTGTTCGACAGGGTCATGTTCCACTGAAGCTTGCCGCGCTCGTCGGTGTGACCCTGGATGTCCACGGTCATGGTCTGGCGCGACTTCAGCACGGAGACAACCTCATCGAGCAGCGGGAAGGACGCAGGCTTGATATCCCACTTGTTGGTCGCAAACAGGATCTGCTGAAGCAGCTTGATCTCGCCTTCCTCAACTTTGATGTACTTGCGAGGCGGCGGGCAGCCATTCGTCTCTTTCGGACCGGGCTCGTACGGACACTTGTCATCCTTGTCGGGAATGCCGTCTTTGTCTGTATCCATGAGCGGACACCCATTGTTCTCGAGCGGGCCAGCCTGATCCGGGCAGCTATCCAACCGATCGATCAGACCATCGCCATCTCGATCTTTGTCTGGGCAACCATTGTTCTCTTTCGGGCCGGGCTCGTTCGGGCACTGATCCAACCGATCGACAATGCCGTCTTTGTCCGTATCCACGTCAGGACAACCCTGGTTTTCTGGAGGACCGTATTCCGTCGGGCAGCGGTCGTACTTGCCGATCAAACCATCGCGATCGGGATCGAGATCGACAACCTTGGGCTTGACCTGCTCTTTCGCTTTTGACATCGGGAGATAGCCGACGCTGGCAAACAAACGGACTTGCGGCGAACCAGCCACAGGAGTCAGACCGGGACCGCCGCCGACATTGACGGTAATTCCGGTTTTATGCGTCCAGCGCGCACCGGCATAAACCTCGAGCGGCGAATACACATCCTGAGCATTCAGGAAGCTGGTTGCACCAATCACTTCCGCAGCGATGCCGAAGTTCATGGGAAGAGGCAGGTATGCACCCAAACCGTATCGAGCACCGGCATACGAAACCTTGACGTTGCGTGCCTGCTGCTCTGCGGTGCGCAGGAAGATTCCGGCGTTCAAAGCGACGATGAAACCGCCTGTTGTTTTGTAGTCAAACGCCGCGCGGGGTTCAAAACCGAAAGCGTCGTCGCCCCGAAACTGCGTCCCATCACCGGTGGGAAAACCAATCTGCGGAACAAACGCGAGGCCGAAGCCACCGTTCGTGTTGTCCAGAATGCGCAGTTTACCTACCACCCGCAAATCCCCCACGCCCGCCGCTGAGGGCTCCTGCGGAACGTCTCGCTTGGGGGTCTTGGGATCAAAACCCTGGTAGACTACGATCGGGAGATCCAGGCCCACAGACAGCCAGTTGGTCAAACCGATGCCTCCCGTCAGGTGAAGCGTCACCATGTTCGGAACGGTATCGGCAATCGTTTGGGGTCCTGTGGGATTCGTGTCGTTGAGCAAACGAAGCGGACGATAGGCCCATTCAAAGACAGCGTTGACCATGGGAACCCACCGTCCGGGCGTCCGAGAACCTTCGACGGTGAAGATGTTCTCGGGACCGATGGCAGGGCGATAAGTCTGAGCGTTTATCGAGAATTGCGTTGCAGTTTGCGCTTGGGCACTACTTCCCCACGCGAAAAAAAAAACAGGAAGGAGGAGAGCAGCAGAAGCCCGTAGACTGCGCCGCCTGCTCAGGTTGCGAAGTCGACTTCGCAAACCCAGACCGAGCAGACCCAGCAACGCGGCTGCCCCCCACCACAAACCTCGGCTGCCCCCACCACCATTCACGGAACCAGCACTACAACCGGCTTGGCCACCCACGTAGCGGTCAGTAATCCGGGACCGGCATTCATTGATGCTGGTGTCGCAATACTGATTGGCGGCGCATTCACCGTCGGTGTTGCATTTGGTCCGAGGTGTACGGCAGAGCCCATCTACGCACACTTGGCCCGCAGGACACATCGACGTATCCGCGCAAGGCTGCGGAGGAGTGATGCAGATCCCCTGTTCTGGGTCGCAGATCTTGCCAGGAGGGCAATCCTCGTTCCTGCTGCACGGCGTCGGGTCCGTACACTTGCCACTCGGAATGTCGCAGGTCCGGCCCGGAGGGCACTGGTCATCCGCAACACACTCCACACACTTCCCGGCGGAGCACAACCGAGCGTTGGCAGGGCAAGCCACGCAGGAACTTCCGCAATGATCGGGCACATCACACGGTTGGCACAGGCCATCCCCACAATACTGGCCTGACTCGCAGTTTTGCCCAGGAGCACCACACTCCTGACACGATTTGTTCTCGCCAATGATCGAACTATACAGCTCGGTCTTGTCCACCAACTTGAACATGTCACCACGAGCAGGGTCGGTCAGGGGAATCTTGCATCCCATGATCTTGCCGTTTGCATCGCGGCCACATTCTCTCACTTCGACATCGGTCCGAGCCCACTCTGCGTAGCCGTTCGCGCCATTTTGGAAGTACACGATTTCAACCGGATACAGACCAGCGGCGGTGAATTTGATGGGATAGATGATGCGCGAGGTCTGATCGTCGTCATTTGCGATCGGATCGAGCAGTTTTTTGCTCGATCCAACCTTGACTTGGCACACGTCATCGCAGTTCAAACCAAACGCGATGTTCTTGCCCGCCAATGTCTTAGGAACATTGAAGTAGCCGCGCACCCTCATACCAATGCGGAAACCGTCTCCATCTGGAAGCGTCGAGTACGACATCAACTCGTCAGGCCATTTTGCGCCCGTGAAGTCGCCCAAACTGTTGGCGTCCATGTTTTTCAGGTTGATGCCAGCAAAAATCCGGGACGGCGGAGGCGGGTTTTGATCGATGTTCGGGTCGGATTTGTTGTCCAGAACCTTGATCGCATCCTCCGGCGTGTTGAAACTGCCAGCAAGCAAGTGGACTGTCGTTGCACAAATACCAGTGCCGGGGTCGGTTCGGGGCTGAGCCACAGAATCCGACGGGCCGATGACGACCTGTGCGCGCGCAGGCTGGGAAATTCCAGCGAGGCACAAAGCGGAAAGAGCGAATAAGGAGCGTTTGAGCATCTGCCTACCTCGATAGCTTTGGGGGGTGTCGGTTAGACCATCGGAGCCATTGTCCAGTATGCCCGACCGGGACCCCACATGAGTTCTTTTGTGGACCGAATGTACTGCCATCCGCAAACCATCCATGAAACAAACGTCGCAGTCTCTTGCACTCTATCCGCTCGATGGCTGCTGTCAACCGTTTGGTCACGATGTGTTATCACCCGCAAAGGGGCCGATTGTCGCTGCAAACATCGCCCAGCGCCGAAAAGCTGGAGAGACACGTCGCCGGCATTCGAGCCGTCCACCGCGACAAACGTGCTAAGCACGTCGCTCTTTCGCTTTTTCGGCTTCGCTGCGCAGGATGATCTCCGCAAGTTCTGGCACGACCTCCCAGGCGATTTGCGAAATGGCCTCGGCACTGAGCCGTGCGACGGCCTCATATTCGGCACCTCGCGAGGCAATCTTCTCAAGCGCTGCAAGGACAGGTGCCGGAACCGCCGCTCGCGGAATCAACGACGGACGAGGCATCTGCGGAACTTGGTTTGGTATCCCGACGGATTGGCCACCCGACGGGGCGGCTCGTGTGGGCTCCGGCATACGGGCTCCTTCATTTGAACCGGCCTCTGATCGAGCCGGCGCTACAGACGGATTGGGTGGGGCTGCAACGGCAGCAATGGATGCAGATTCTTTGGGTTTGGCCACCGGCGATGGGGGTCGAAGCCCCGGACTTCCCAATGGCTGCGCTTGGGCGGCCGGAGGAGCAATCGCGGCGGGCGGTTGAATTGCGGCAGGCGGCGCAATGGCCTGAGGCGAAGCGGCAGGCTTTGCCGGGGCCACCGCAGCGGCTGGGGCCGAAGTCGCGGCGACGGGCCCACCCTTCACAAGCGCATTCACCCGATCGATCACGGATTGCGTGTCGAATGGCTTGACCAAACTGGCCGTGACACCGGCCCGCTGGCCACGTGCCTCGTCGTATGGATTGAAATTGCTGGTCAAGAGCAAAATCGGAACATCCTTGCCGTTTGACTCGGCGCGCACCGCTGTCGCGAGGTCGTACCCATTCTTTCCCGTCAATCCGGCGTCCACCAAAACGACATCTGGTCGCGCCTCTTTCAGACGAGACATCGCCTCATCCGCACTGGAAACCACGGTGACCTGGTAGTCCTCTTTCGCAAAGGCGATCTGGACAACCTTCTGCATGGTTACGCTGTCTTCGACGAGCAGGATTTGCTTGGGCATCTTACGTTCTTTCTCCCTGGCGTTCTTTCTCGCTGGGTGCCACGGCTCCTCGCCTGCCGAGCCACACTCACTGTTTCAGACGGTGGACCGAACACTGTGGCGGATACCAATACGCAGCACGCTGTCGCAATTGTAAGTAGTCAGCCACGATTTGAGAACCGGGTAATTTTGCTTTGTCATGTGCGCTCAAACCTGTGCGTGTACACAAGCCAAAACCTGTCATCTGCCGATAGCGACCGACTTTCGGCTGACTTTCGGCTGACCGGGCGCAGAACCTCCGAGATCGCCAACCAAAGGCTAACAGCCGCCCTTTTTCGTCTCATGTCCCAGGAAACGGATAGGGCACCGGACTTGTTCAAACTCGCGAATGGCATCCACCGCCCTCGCCTCGTGGTCCAAGTAGACAGAGATGATCTGATGTAGCCGAGGGTGCGCAAACCAATGTGCACTGTAGGTGTACGTCGGTCGAAAGCCACGCAGAAGCTTCTGGTCGCCTCCATGACCGGGTTCAAACACCGAGATCCCATCGGAAATGCACTGTTCAATCGGGTGATAAAAGCAAGTTTCAAAGTGCAAAAAAGGCATCGCCACACGACTTCCCCAATACCGACCGAACCGACGAGTATCTCCGCGCAAATTCCATGCTCCGGCCAGAACCTCTCCGTCTCGGTTTTTGGCCAAAACCAACTCGACCCGGTTCCCCAGTGTTTGTGCACAGAGATGGAAAAATGCTCGGTTGAGATACGGTTTTTCCCCCGTATGACGTTTCGACGTGTCCTCGTACAGGTCGAACACGAAATCCAATTCCGAACCGAAAAAACCGCGCGGTCGGCCCTGTTCCGCAACTGGCGCCGTTTCGTCTTTGCACAAACCAACGTGGGTCGTTACAATAATGCCAGCGTCGGCGAGTTCGCGACGTTCGCGGCGGATCGTATTGCGACGGTGACTGCGCAAGTCCGTTAAGAAGTCCTCGAACGAGCGGTAGTTCTGGTTGTGAAAGTGATATTGGGTTTGCCGTCGCGGCAAAAATTCTTCCAAGATGCACGAAGCCACCTGATCGCTGACCTCGGCCCTGCCCGGTTTCTCAACGGATTCGTTTTGTGAAACATCCCGCTCGCATCCACGAACAAACAGCGCGTGAACCGAAGACAGGTTCAGTCTTTTGCATAGCTGTTTCGAGGCTTGCAAAAGCGAAGCACGCAGCGCGGCCCTTTCTTCCTCCGGCAGCGATGGGAGCACGAGCAGCCGCCCTCCGGTCACTGGATTCCATGGCGCAGCCAACACCAAACGGGGGTAGTAATCCACTCCCACCTGCGCAGAAAACGTCGGCCACTCGCCGTCCCAAACCCATTCTCCGTCGCTGTGAAATTTGATGTAGGCCGGCGCTGCGGCCACAAGAGGGCCCGTTTTCTCTCGGGGATGTGGGAGCTTGAAAATCAGAATGTGAAATGGCAGCCAGCCCGTGTCCTCTCCAACGCAACCGGTTGCTTCCAACCCATGCAGATATTCCCAAGACAAAAGCGGCGCGTCGTCAGGTTCCAGCAAGGCATTCCATTCCGTCGGAGAAATACCCGCTAGCAGCGGTGCACAGGCGACGCGATAACAACCAGACACGTTCATGAAGCAACCAGAGGGCAACCCAAAGACGAGGCCGGCTGCCGTGTCACAAATCGTCGCAGGGCGTCCCGAGACGCTCGCCGCTGTAGACGCCAAAGTCGTTGTAAATGCTCGCGATCATGGTGTTGATATCGAGCGGCACCTTCGTCAGAACGGTGTCCTTTTTTCCCTGAATCCACCGCAAATCCTGCGGCTCTTTGTTGAGCAAAAGACGCAACGTGCCGGTTTTGGTCGAAAACAACTCACCGGCTGGATCGCTCACTAGGTTGAGCATTTTCTGCTGTTTGAGATTGCCTTTTTGTCCGACGAAAACGCGGTACCGTTCCCGATCCTCTGGGTGAAAACCCCGGTCCACCAAGTAGTACGTTCCGCGCGTGTCTCGAGCCAACGCATGCGGTCGAAACTTTCGAGGACTTCTTTGGAACTTCGCAGCATCGAGCAGGGCTTTCGCCTCGACGGATTTCACCAGCGAAAGCGGTGTCACGCGCTTGCCACACTCGACGCGATACGCAGCTCCATCAAAACCGACGTAACCTGAACCTTCTCCTCGATTTCCCTCTGTCAAACGTGGCTCGGCGAAAGCGTGTTCCCATTTGTCGCCGTTCCGACTTCCACCGACGAGAGGAACCTGGAAAAAGATCTTCCCATCGCCATAAAACAACACCCGATCGCTTTCTGCCGGGGAAGTCAACGCGAGAAAATGGCCCTTTCCGTCGGACAACACCGCAAGTTTGTCTCGATAGGCCGCGACATCGACGCCAGCCGCCGCTGCTGCCGATGGAACCTCCGCCGCAGCCTGGCTCAAACCGGCAAGCTGCGCGGCCAAGATCGCCACTCCGATTCGATTACAGCTCATCGCACGGCGTCCCCTGTTTTTGCCCGGTGTAGACACCCAGGTCGTTGTAAATCACCGCCCAATTTTGCGAAACGGGGACGAGCGTCAACTTTCGGGGCTTTTCACTCTCGATCCAAACCGATTCCCGTTGATCCAAAATCAAACGCAGACTGCCCGTTTTCGTCGAAAACACATCGCCTTCACTGTCGCTCACCACATTGGTCATCTGCTGCAACTTCAGATTGCCGCGTGGTCCCACAAACAAACGGAATTTCTTGGACATCATCGGCGCAAAACCGTGATCGACGAAGTAATACGTTCCACGGTCGTCTCGAGCGAGCGCATACGGAACATATTGCCGGGGATTTTCGACGAACTTGGCTTGGTCGAGCAGGGCTTTGTTCTCCTTTTCAGAGAGAATCTGCATCGTGGTTTTTCGTTCGCCGCAGAAGACCTCGCACGTGTTCTTTTCCTTGTCGTACGCCACCTCGGAATACACCCGCATATCCAGGCCTCGAAAGTTCGGATTCCGAGTCGGCGCTGTGTACCGAGGCTCAAAAAAATGCCCGCCAGACAGCATGCCACCCTCGGGAGGTGGGACCCGATACCACACCTTGCCGTTGCCATAAAAGAGCGAATAGCTGAGGCGTTCATCAGGTGCCAGCGCAACGAAATGCGATTTTCCGTCACCACAAACAACCGTCTTGGCGCGATCGGCAACAGGAATTTCTGCCGGAGGAGACGCATTCCCCTGCGAGACCAAAGAGAGTGGAAAAAGGAAAACCAAAGGAAGGAAACCGCGTGAAAAAGTGACTCGGCGCATCATCGTCAAAAATGGTAGCCGATCCGAAAATCGGTGGAAGCACCCACGACCGCCGGTCTGCGAAAGCGGAGTTGTTGAGCATTTTCTCGACGTAAAGTACCGTTGTTGAGCATGTCAAGAAACCCCAACCAAGAGACGCTTCCTGAACCGGGTCTCGCCAGTTCTACCCCGCCCGACAGCATGTTGGGCAAGGTTCTCAAAACGCAATACAGCGTGGACGCTCAACTTGGGCAGGGTGCGATGGGGGTCGTCTATCGAGGCACGCAACTGAGCCTCGGGAAAACCGTCGCGATCAAAATGATCCGCGCCGATATTTTGGTCACCAAAGAATCCCACGACCGGTTTGTGCGCGAAGCCCAAGTCCTCAGCAAGTTGCTGCATCCGGGAATCGCCCAAGTTCTGGATTTTGGCATCGCGGATGGCGTGCCTTTTCTGGTGATGGAATTTGTGGACGGCAAGGAACTCACCGACGTGATGAAGCTCGAAGGGCCGATGGCCCCGTCGCGAGCCATTTTGATCATTCGACAACTTGCCGCAGCCCTCGAGGAAGCCCACCGCAACGGCGTAGTCCACCGCGACATCAAGCCGCACAACATCCGGTTGCAGCGGTATTCACCGACGGGGCCTGTCTATTTGAAAGTGCTGGATTTTGGCATCGCGAAACAGCTTGGCGATGAAGTGGGCACGTCGCTCACCGCAACCGGCGCGGTCATTGGGACACCTGCGTACATGGCCCCCGAACAAGCGGGCGGCAGTCGAATTGATGCGAAAGCCGATCAATACGCCGTCGGTGTGGTGCTTTACGAATTGTTGACGGGTTCCGTTCCTTTCACGAGCGACACCGTGACCGGCGTGTTGGTTAGTCACCTGACGAAACCACCTCCACCGCTGCCGAAAGAAGTGCCGGAACCGCTGGCCAAGATCGTGATGCGTCTTTTGGAAAAAGAGCCCAGCGCACGATATCCAGACATCGCGACCCTCGAGCGAACGCTCTCGGATTGCGAAGCATATTGCCGAGACGCCCGACCGTTGAGCCGAGCCGTGATTCGACCCATCGGCAGCGACGGTAGGAATCCCAAACGTCCTTGGTTTTTGATCGTCGGTGGGGCAGCGGCGGCAGCACTCCTCGTGAGCGCGACTGTGCTTGTGCTGGCTCGGTCTCGTCACACCGCTGGTTCTGCGTCCGTTGGCACCGCAAAACCCCAGACCGTCCTTGCGACTTCTGTTGTCGAGCCGCCCAAAACGCCGACCGAGCCCGTCGGTGCGACCACACCCTCGACTCAGCCTGTTTCAGGCCAAGAAACAGCGACGAAACCGGAAACCAAACCCGAACCCGTCGCACACACAGCGCCGAACCCCAAGATCGTGGAAAACAGACCCGCGAAGTCCAAGCCAGCCGCCACGGCCCCGACGTCAAAGGTGTCAGCAAAGTCCGGAAACGAACCAGCCGAGATCAAAGAAAAGCTCGACCAAGCCGATCGCTTGTTGCAAGCCGGCGACTATCAAAAAGCCGTCGAGCTGGCTCGCCAAACGCTGTTCACCCACCCCACCTCCAGAGCCTTTCGTCAGCTCACGTTTGCCCACTGCAAAATGGGCAGCTTTGCCGCCAAGGCGATGTTTTTCAGGGTCGCCCCCGCCGATCGGAAAAGCCTCATCTCTGTGTGTGAGCAAAACGGCGTCACGCTTCGATGACCGAATTTCCGTCCAAATAAATGTAATTAGAAACTCTTATTGAGGCGGTCGAGAAGTCGGATTTTTCGAGAGGACGCTGGCCAAAATCGTGACCAGAAGTCCCAGGACGATGGCCGCGAGGCTGGCGCTCAACACAAGCCATGGTTGGCTGCTTCCTGAGTCGCTCGGGACCGGTACGACTTCGTGCAAAAGTGGGGTTGTCCCGTCGCCACCGAGAGCAAACGCCGCATACACCAATGCGGCCAAAACAAGGAGTGTCGCCCCAAGCGCTACTCCCGAATGAAAAAGGCTGTTGCTAGACCACAGAGATCGCATGTTGATGGTTTCCAAACCGCCAAACTCTAGCATGCGAATCTGTATTTTTAACAACCAAGTTTCCACATTGAATACATAACCCCTGGAAAACGGACGCTCTTTTGGCGGGAAGCGGAAACAAAACGAGCCCGCAGACATCGCTTGTGGGTCGGCCCAACCCGTCGAAAGCGTGTCGCAGGACCTATTCCAGGCAGAGTGGATGTGGGATGTGTAGGCGGGCTACTTCGAGGTGTAAAAGTCGATCGCAGGCAACGGCTTCTGGTCTGCATCCACCCCGCCGACAAACATCGTCAAATCGTTTTCAAGCGGGACGGCCAAGTGCTCCGCACGGGCCTTCGGCATCGCGAAAGCGGGGCGGCTTGCTCGACCTGTTTCCGTCGAAAACGCCTCGCAATCGGCCAGCACTTTGTTGTTTTTGTCAAAACCACCACAGACAACAAATTCCCCCGCGCTTTCGTGCAAGCTAGCCGCAAACCGCGCGGTTTTCAGCGTGCCCGGCTGCTCTGCAAACGTGCGCGCCGATACATCCACCACCAGGGCCGAATCGAGCACCGTTTTGGCCCGAGCCGCATCCTCGGTATACCCGCCCACCAGCCAAGCCTGGCCCGTCTTGAGTTTTGCCGCGACGTGGCCCCGGCGCGTTTGGGGCGCTCCGCCCGCGAACACAAGTGCAGCAAATTGGTTTTGCTCCGGGGAGTACAGTTCAGCGACGGATTTCAGTGCTGTGGCATCCGCAAACGACAGACCCCCAAACACGAGAATGCCCGTCGCCAGCGCCGTCATGCTGTGCTGATAACGAGGCACAACCATCGCTGTCGAACGTCCTCCCGCCGGTTGCACCACCGCCACGCCCAGCCGCGTCACCGTGTCCGAACCCTCGGCTGGAAACCGTTTGACCAACACCGCTTGTCCGCTCGCCTGCTCGCTCGTCGGGCCCAGCAAACCCCCAGCCACCAAAAATACGCTGTCTTGAATTTCAACCGAGCCCGGCGCGTACAGACCCGGCTTCCCGATGTCGCCGATTTCTGCGGACGGTTTGCTCCACACGTCTTTGAGCGTGCTGACCGACGGATCGAATTTCTCCGTCTGCGTCGCCAATTCCTGCCCTTGAAAAGCCCCACCGACCAGCAACGCCTGCTGCCCAATCGTGCCGTCTGCGCTTGGCACCACCACCGCACCCCGCCGACCTTGCGAGATCGTGCCCCCATCCAGCAATTGAAACGACGACGGCTTGAACATCCACGCCTGCGCCATGGGAAGCGTCCCCTCGGCCTCTCCACCGACGATGAGCGCCCCCAGACTCGGCTCGTTCGGGCTGCCTCGCCGACCTTTTAACGCGCACGCCGAAAGTGCCTTTCGACCTTGCGCTTTCGAGCGATCGTCGCTGGGAAGCTGGAGCTCGCTGCTCGTCACAAAGCCCGGTTTCCCGACGTACACCGCCACCTCAGCATCCGAGCGTTGCAGCACAAACGTCGGCGTTCTTCCCCGCCCGACCACCTGCCCACCCGCATCGAGCGCCTCGAGCAGCAGTTGCCCCGTCTGGTTGTCTTGCGGCGATTCAATTTCGATCGTCGAGGTGAAACGGCCCGACGTGACCTGCGACGTCGTTTGTTTGTCGCCCAGCGTCATGCGCACTTGGTTCGCGGCCAAAAACGGGTCCTCGCTCCCAGGTGGAGTGATGACGCGAACCGTCAGACTGTGGTTCTTGCTGCACGAAAAGCCCACAAGTGACACAGCGACCCACAACACCCTACGTTTTGCATCGAACATGGTTTTTGCGTTTTCTTTTTGCTTGTCCGACTCGCTTTGGCGGACGGTTTTTCTTACGACGTTGCGTCGTCCGTCCCGACGAGCGCGCTGATTTTTCGGCAGAGTATCCCCGCGTCTCCGCAAACCACCAGGGTTTTTTGTCGTCCTGTGTGTCCATGCCGCACCGCAACCTGGCTTTTTGCCACACCGAGCACCGACGCCACCGCAGTGCATACCGCCTCGTTGGCCGCGCCCTCGACCGGCGGCGAAGTCACCGCCACTTTCAAACGGCCTCCGTGCAGCCCGCCCACTTTCACACGCGACGCCCGAGGCATCACCCACACGTCGATTGACATCCCTTCCGCACACTCACGCCAAGGCACACCCATCAGGAGCCCTTCTGCATCGCGCGCCGTTTTTCCGCATTTTGGATCGCGATCTCCCCAAGCTCTCGGCTTCTCCGCGTTGCTGCCTCGACCGCGTTCATGAGCGTCGTCCGCAGACCGCCCTCTTCCAGCGTATGAAGTCCCGCGATTGCCGTCCCCCCCGGCGACGTCACCATGTCCTTCAAGTGCCCCGGATGCTGACCCGTCTTGAGCAACAGTTTCGCCGACCCCAGCACGGTGTGAGCCGCCAACGCCAGGGCGTTGTACCGAGACAGCCCCACCTTCACGCCCGCATCCGACAGCGCCTCGATCACCAAAAACATGTACGCCGGACCCGACCCCGACAGCCCTGTGACCGCATCGAGCTGTTCTTCGTCCATCACCACCGTAAAACCCACCGCGCCAAACATTTTTTCCGCCAGTTTCACATCGTCTGGACTCGCCGAAGTGCTCGCTGCGATCGCAGTTGCCCCCGCTCCCACCAGTGCTGGCGTATTCGGCATGACCCGAATGATCCGCGTTTCCTTCGGCAAATGCGCCTCGAGCACTTGCAGCGGCACTCCTGCGGCAACCGAAACGCACAGGCAACGAGGCTTCAAATGCGGAGACACCTCGTCCATCACCCCGAGCAGCACCTGCGGCTTGACCGACAGCACCACCAGATTGGCCCGCCGCACCACGTCGATGTTGTGCGTCGTCATGTTGATTCCGTATTGCTCGCGCAGAAATTGACACCGACTGGCCCGAGGCTCAGAGCCCCAAATTTGTTCCGGTTTTACGAGCCCAGCCGACAAAAGCCCTTTGATCAGCGCCTCGGCCATGTTGCCCGTGCCCAAAAAGCCGATCGTGCCTGGCAGCGTCTCTTTTGGGTTGGTTGTCGTCGGATTTGTGGAAGAAGAAGCAGTTTCACTCATGGCTGCGGATGGTAGCGCGATGCACGTCCTTCCTGTCTGCGAAAAACAGCACGCGACATCCCCCGCAAAGCCGCCAAAACGGGCAGACTACGGCAATGGCCAGTGGCGAAAAGCGATTTGAACCAGCAGAAGTTCGCGACATTTTGCGACGGGCGCAACAACGGGACCGCGCCCTCTCCCGGCAGTCTGAAACCGCCGGTTTGACGGCCCAAGAACTTCTGGAAAACGCCAAGGAACTCGGTTTTTCCGGGCAAGACATGCAGCAAGCCCTGGCCGAATTTGAAGCCGATCGCGAGGAACTCACCGCCCAGCAAGAGATCCGCCAGCTGGCCTACCGCCGCTTGTCCACCCATGCTGTCGTGTATGTCTCGATCCTGGCCCTCCTAACAGCCACCTCTGCATGGTCTGTGGGGCTCCCCCTTTTGATCCCCGCGATACTTTGGGGGATGCTTCTTCTTTTCCAGCTTCGCGGCACCCTTTTTCCTGACCCTGACAAGCTGCGCGAGCAAGCCAAGCAACGCATCCTGACCCAGAAGCTCAAGACCAGCGGCAAACAGTTCGGCACCGCCCTCGCAACAGGGGCCGCGAAACTTCTAGAACTCTCCGCCAAGAAAATCGACGCAGGAGTCAAGCAACTCGACAAGTAGCGAAGCCGTTCATTCGACGGAAGTACGCACCTGCTGATTTCGCTCTGCTTTTTCAAATTGATAGATAAACAACGGCATAAGAAGCGTTGCAACGATTGAGATCATACTTAATTTGTCAATGCCGCCTAGCCTCTTATCGAGTGTTTCATACAAAAGCAGTGAACCAAGACTGCTGCCGCATGCGGATGCAAGATGTTGAACCGCAGATTGAATGGATTGATATCGCGCTCTTTCGTTCGCTGCGCCAACCCGACTGCTCGCTGCCCCAACACACACGTTTCGAGCCGTTCCCGAAACAAGAAAACCCACAAAAACCACAACAATCGGCACGATATTGTGCCCAGGCAAAAAACCAACGCCAATCACGATCGACAGAAGGATACTCGTGAAGAACATCACAGGTTGCGTTCCCAATCCATCCACGAGTCTTCCGACAAATCGCATCGAAAAGAACGTACACAGACCTCCAATCGCATACAGATATTCCAGATCCGTTCGTGGCATCCCGCAATTCATGATCAAATAGGGCGCAATGTTTGGAATGATTGCGAAAGCGCCGATGTTGCTCAGTGCCACAGACGCAAGTGACCATTTTACGTTTTTTCGCTGCAAGAGTTCCCGCAAACTACATTGGACTTCTTTCCGAGATAGATGCGCAGTCATCCGCGGCAAGACTGCTTTGATAAAGAACATCACAAGCACACCCAAGCCCGATACTGCGAAAAACGGCGTCCGAAAGCTCCCCTGGCGAGCCAGCCACAGACCCATGGGAACGCCTGCAACCGATGCAACTGAAAACGCGCCCATGACCGCACCAATCGCGCGTCCTCGTCGGTGAATCGGCACCAAATCCGTCAGAGCAGAAATCGCCAGCGACGTAGCTGGGCCTCCAAACAAACCTGCCAAAAGCCGCGACGCCATCATGCTTTTGAAACCCACCGCAAAACCGCCTGCCACCGTCCCCAGAATCAAACCCAAAAGCGCCCACAAAAGCGCCTTTTTTCGATCGAACCGGTCCAGCACCCACGCCCCCAAAAGCCCCGCCCCACACGCCGCCACCGCATAAGCCGCCCCCAAAAGCCCCAATAGCGACGCCCGAATCCCCAACTGGACCGAAAAATCCGGCCCCAGCGGCATAATCATCATAAAGTCCAGGATGTTGACGAATTGGACGGTGCCGAGGAGGAAGACGGCGAGGCGTTCCTGCTTGGGCACGGGCTGCGAATCCATCAAACTGCCTTGTGTTGAAATCGGTAAACTTACGGATTGTAGATGAGCGCCGTGCCTGATCCACCAACGGCGATAATCGTCGAGCTGTTTACGGCATAAACGCCATAAAGGGGCTGAGCAGTATTGGTCGCAATTTTGCTCCAGTTGGTCCCATTCCACATCAACGCAGTACCTCCATCCCCGACAGCGAATATCATGCTATCGTTTGCGCCAAACACGCTTCGCAGCGTCGTTGTGGTACCACTCGTCATCGATGTGAAATTTTGTCCATCTCCAGACGGACGCCGCGCAATTGTACCGTTTTTGCCGACCACGTAGATAGCTGATGAATTGGCCCATACACCAAGAAGATCGTTGTTTGTATTGGTTGTTTGCTTCCAATACAAAAGAGAAGCATATCTCTCACAAAAGTCTGACGTGCCAGAAAAAAAGTGTTCTTCGGAACCGGGCACAAACGAAATCCCGGTCAATGAATTGGAATTGATATTCACGTACCCAGCCGGTCTTTCCCACTTTTTATTGCCGTCCCAGCGCACATACATGTCACCATTTCCAACCATGTATATGTTTCCTGATGTATTTGCGCCGATACCATTGATGGCGGACTTAAGAAGACTATTTGTATTTGAATTCCACTTTGTTCCATCGAACGTAAGAAGACTGCTTCCATCGCCTCCGGCAAGCAACAAAGCAGGTTTGTCCTTCGGGGCAGTAATTGCGCGCAGATTTGTTGAGACACCACTACTCATCGATGACCATGCCTGCCCGTCCCATTTCAAGATCGTCCCATTAGCCCCGACGGCGTACATATCATTTTGACTTTGGCCCCAAACGGCAAAAAGGTCGTTGGTGGTTCCAGTCGTCGGCATCGGACAGAATCCCTGGCATTTGTCAAATGTTGCCGTGACGATTGTGTCTTTTGTAATGGTAAAAGTACATTCCTTTGCTATTCCACTACAGCCATCTGTCCACCCAATAAATAGATCGTCCACAAGTCCCTTTTTGTCCGGTTTTGCAGTGAGTTTGACTTGCGTCCCAGGAGGAAACTCGCGGATTTGGGTTTTGCACGACTGATCGCAGACCAAGTCCGGTGAAGACGTAGTCACTGTCCCCAAGCCTGTACCCGCTTTTTGCAACGTAAGTACATACGCATTGATACCGCATGATCGATAGGATTTGAGCACAACTGCGGCCTCCACGTCGTAGCTCGTATCTTCCTCGATCTGCAGCACTGCTGAGCCATTGCCGAGCACGCAATCCGTAGTCAGAGCTTCCAAATCAAATCGGGTCTCGCCTCGTGTTCCGGCAGGAAGTTCGACGGTAAAGAGCGTCAGCGGATCACTGCCCGAAAACCGTTGTTCCTTGCTCGTTCCATTCGCCGTCACCTTCAAAGACAGCGCGTTTGTTCCGATGGGCAGATCCAAGACATGCAGCGTGACAAACGGGCCCCCTTTCGCGCACGACAGAAACAAAAAACCCACGCACAGAAGGAGCACCCGGAACCCCTTTTGCATACTTCTTGAAATTCTGCCTTGCCGGACCAGCGTTCGTGGTGAAGACGTATGGAATGTTTTGGTCATGTTCTTGGCCCCTAAAAAGCAAAGTGATAAGTACCTGGAGTTCCATTGGGGGTGGGTTTTTGTGTTCCTATAACCACCCCTGTGACAACGGCCCCTGCGGCCACTGCGCCTCCGATGGCTGCCCAAAACCACCATTTTTTGTAAAGGGGAACTTTGGCTTCCGCAGAAAGAGGCGGCGGATCTTCGCCCGCTGTCAGGACAAATTCGAGCGAAAGTCGTTGAGATTCCGGTACTTCGATCTCTCTTTGCTCGGAACGAAATCCGGCGCTGCGCAAACTCAAAAGGTGTTTCCCGCTGTACGTGGTTCGCCGAAACGGAGTTACTCCCAATTCAACGCCATCGACGAAAACAAACGCCCCTGGTGGCTTGGAGGTGACATCGAGTTTTCCGCGCGACCTGGCTGCCTCCTCTACCACAGCTTTGGAAAGCAGATCCGACAGCATCTTCCCTGCCGCGTTCGTATCGCAACGATTGCATGTGGCGCGCTGCGTGGCCCCCGTTGCACCAATGTCCGCGTGAAACCACTCAAGCTGAAATTCCCAATCAACCGGTTCACTTTTCGGCGCAACCGGCCCAGGCGGACGCTTTGCCTTCGCGACGACAGACACCACAAAACGGCTGTCCAAAAGTCGTCCGATCCGCTCCAAACACGCAGGCGTCCGACACGATTGCAAGCGTGCTTCTTCCTTCAAAATCATGTCGCGATCGGAAGGTGCCGAAACCTTGATCTGTTGATCGCCAAGTGTTTTTGTCAAAGCAGAATCAAAGTGCTTCTGTTCTGCTTCGCTTGATGAAGGCTCGATGATCGTGGGCAGCGCCGTTGCAGTTATGTCTGCACGCGCAAAGGACCCGCCCAAAAGAAACACCCCGATCCCAAACCACTCCCCCAAGTTCCAACGACTCGTGAAACTCGCCAGAGAATCCCGTCTGAAAAATGCCCACCCCATCCCCCAATCCTACTACGATCTCACTGTGAACATGCGGCGAAAAGTGGCCGGAAGACACAAGCCCAAACGAACCAAGTGATAGGATGATCCCCATGTGCTTTCGTGTGCTTGCTTGGGTCGTGACAGCAGCCCTGCTGTGCGCCCAAGGAGCCCTTGCACAGACAGAACTCAGCGGTCCACACGACGAACTTGGTGAGGCACTCGCACTTGTGAAGTCGCAGAAGTACGCGCAGGCCATTCCCCTTTTGCGTGCGACGCTCGCATCGGCGGAATTCCAAACAGAGAAAGTGCGAAAAGAGGTCGCTCTTTTGCTGGGAATTTGCCTGTTTCGGGAGCACGACTTCCGCTCGGCAGAGCCTCTGCTTCGCGAAGCCGCACAAAGTACAGAGCCCAAAACAAGGGATTCTGCACGCATCTTTTTAGGACTCCTTTTGGATGAGCAGGACGCTTTCGGTGAAGCACAAACGCAGCTTGGCAAAGTATCCGGGTCACAAACCTTTGGAGGGGCAGCACAAACGCTGCTGTCCCGGCGTCGCCCAAATCGAATTCTCGTTTCCCTTTTGGTCGCGCCAGAATACGATGGAAATGTTCGTCTCACAGACACCGCAAATTGGTATGTGAAGCCGGATTCCTCGTCGGATGGAGACGTGTTGTTCTTGGCAACTTTGGGATTCCGTCCGTTTTCGTTCCCATTGACGTTTGGGAATGCCATTTCCTATCGTCAACAACTCACGCTGCGAGATTACAGTCTGCTGCTCAACTCCACCTGGCTTGGGTATTCCTATGCAGGTTCCAGGCACAGGTTCCGTGTACAGGGTTCCATGAACTTTGCGTGGTTAGGGGGTTCCTATCTGTTCTGGGATGTTCTAGGTCAATTGAACTATCGACTGCGCATCCATTCGGAACTTGGCGTTGCACTCAAGTACGATGTTCGGCAAAGGAGTTTTGCTCCCGCCGAATACCAATCGTTCTCGGGACAGATCCATGACGGTCTTGTGGAAGTCAGTTATGGGACTTCTCCCAAGCCTGTTCTTTTTGGCATGGGATATGAACTCCTGCGAGAACATCTTGCCCCCCCTCTTTCACCCCTTTCCCCGATCGATGACTACCGAGCTTGGGCTCACGGTGCAAAACTGCGTTTGCAAGTTCGACTGCACAAGCGCATCGAATGGAGTTTGCAAGCACAGTACCTACGCCGTCAGTTTGACTACATTCCGGGCCCCGAAGAGACCGGAGCAGAGGGTTCTCCGCGCCAGGATCATTTTTTCTCTACAGAGACCACCTTTTCTATCCGTTTTGCCGAGTATTTCGAGGCCTTTTTCGGTGCATCGTTCACGGTCAATGACAGCAATTGGGCTGTGTTTTCGTATCAAAAACCAACCGCGTTTGCCGGTTTGAGTACACATTTTGGCTTCCTCTAAGACCGCCGATATCAGGCTGCACGTTGTTTTTTCGTGACGAACAGGAAAAACGCGCCAAGATGCGCGCATGTCGCAGCTCATTCGTACAGATTTTTTGGTCATCGGTTCGGGGATCTCTGGACTTGTGTATGCGCTACATGCCGCAGAGCACGGAAAAGTCCTTGTGGTCACAAAACGAGAACCTTCCGATGGAAGTACGGCCTGGGCACAAGGCGGAATCGCTGCCGTACTCGACCCCCAAGACACACTTTCTGCACATGTTACGGACACCCTGACGGTAGGCGATGGACTGTGCCACAAAGAGACCGTCGAACTCTGTGTCAGCGACGGCCCGAGCGCCATTTCTGAATTGCGCGAGCGGTGGGGCGTACAGTTCGATCGGAGTCCTTCCGGTGAATGGGAATTGGCGCGTGAAGGGGGCCATTCTGCACGCCGCGTTGCCCACGCAAAGGACACGACAGGAAAGGAGATCGAACGCGCACTCCTTGCCTGCGCAGAACGCCACCCGAACATTTCCATACTCCCCCATCACATGGCCGTGGATCTTCTGACGTTGGCCAAATACGGAGGCCCCGATGCGTGCTTTGGGGCCTACGTTCTGTCTTTTCCGCGCAGGGAGGTGCTCGCCATTTTGGCTCGCGCAACCGTTTTGGCGACGGGCGGCGCAGGAAAGGTGTACCTGTATACGTCGAATCCCGATGTTGCGACAGCAGACGGTGTTGCCATGGCATATCGAGCGGGTGCTCAAGTCGGAAACATGGAGTTTTTCCAATTCCATCCCACTTGTCTGTACCACCCCGAAGCCAAGTCCTTTTTGATTTCAGAGGCGTTGCGTGGAGAGGGCGGCATCCTTCGTCTTGCAACCGGGGAGTCCTTCATGGAGCGATATCACCCCATGAAATCTTTGGCACCGCGCGACGTGGTGGCCCGCGCGATTGATGCAGAACTCAAGCGTTCGGGGGCGGATTTTGTGACGCTCGACATGACGCATTTGCCTTCCGATTTTTTGGCCCAACGCTTTCCAGCGATTTTTTCGCAATGTATGCAATTTGGAATCGACATGCGGACGCGCCCCATTCCGGTGGTGCCTGCGGCGCACTATTCCTGCGGCGGCGTCTTGACGGATTCCCATGGCCGCACGTCGGTTCGGAATCTGTTTGCGCTGGGAGAAACAGCGATGACCGGACTCCACGGCGCATGTCGTTTGGCGTCCAACTCTCTGCTCGAAGGTGTTGTGTTCGGACGGCGAGCCGCTGCGGCATCGAAAGAGATAGAGGCGCTCTTTCCGCAACAAGTGATTCCGTGGCAGAGCGGCACCGCACAAGATCCCGACGAAGCCGTGGTCGTCTCACAAAACTGGGAGGAAGTCCGCCGGCTCATGTGGAACTATGTAGGAATCGTTCGGACAGACCGGCGTCTGGAACGTGCCCGCCGTCGCATCGAACTCATTCGTGAGGAAATCCGGGAGTACTACTGGAATTTCAAGATCACGACGGACCTTTTGGAACTCAGGAACGTCGCTCTGGTCGCACACCTCATCGTGGAATCAGCAGCCCGTCGCAAAGAAAGCCGTGGTCTTCACTTCAACACCGACCACCCCCAAAAAGACTCCTCATTCCAAACCGACACCCTCTTGCAAAAACACGCCGGCCCCTCTCCCCGTTGAAAGGCATTCTCTGTTCCCCGTTCACAGCGTGATCTTTATTCCTTCTGTTGGCTTGCGCGATACGTAGCGAGCTTCGTTTTCGCCGCTTGTCCAACGTCGTCCAGTTGTTTGCGCCACACTTTTTTGTACGGACGCAGCCGTTCGACAATGGCCTCCGCAATGGCCACATTCCTAAACCACTTCTGGTCCGCAGGAACGATGTGCCACGGTGCACGCTGCGTCGAAGTTTTCCGCAACGCATCCTCATAGGCGTCTTGGTACTCCTTCCACTTTTGCCTCGTTTCCCAATCCCCGACGTTCAGTTTCCACGCCGTCCGGTCATCCTGTTCGCGTTCCAAAAGCCGCTTTTTCTGTTCGTCTTTGGAGATGTGCAAAAAGAACTTGAGCACGATGGTGTTGTGCTCGTGCAAAAGCTCCTCAAAGTCGCGAATGTGACCGAATCGTTCCCGCCACATCGACTCAGGACACAAGTTGTCCACCCGCACCACCAACACATCTTCGTAATGGGAGCGATTGAACAGAGTCCATTCCCCTCTGCGCGGAGCGTGCCTGTGGATTCGCCACAAAAAGTCGTGCTCTGTTTCCTCTTTCGTGGGAACCCCAAACGACACCACGCTGACCCCACGCGGATTCAAAAAGCCCGCCACATTTTTGATCGCGCCATCCTTCCCTGACGTGTCCATGCCTTGCAGAACAATCAGGACCGCGTGGTTGCGCGCCCCCCACAGCAATTCCTGAAGCTCAAACATCTCTTGCCCCAGCGCCTTGATCTGCTGCTCTGCGTCCTCTTTGCGCAAATCCTTCGGCGCATCGGAAGAAATTTCGCTCAGGTTGATCTTGCTGTCTGTCTTGTCAAACGTCGTGACGTACATCGAGGCCATCCTTTCGGAATTCCCCCGCCGACTCTACACAAAGCCGACATTCCGAATGAGGAAATAGGAATCGAGCAGCCAGGCGGGGAAGCTACTTTGCTTTCTTGGGTGCAGGCGGAATCAGACCGTCGGGAACAGGCACGTCAGCCGAGGTGGTGGTAGGAGTCGTCTGGGTCGTTTTTGCAGCACCCCCTCCCGAACTCGGAGCACCCCCACCCGCTGCTGGTTTGTCGCCCGGCTTTCCACTGCCCTTGTCGGGTCCCGCAGACGACACTGATCCACCGATCGGAATGCCCGGCCCATCGACGCTGGGAATCATCGCCGAGGCCCCTGAAGGCAAACCGGTGAGGTTGATGTCTACGCGAATCGAAGGTCCCTCTTTTTTCTTGTCCGGCGGCCTGCTTTCCCAATTCAGACCCAGACCCGCGATCACCGTGTGGCTCGGACTCCCCGACGTGAGCCCAATGCCATACGCGACCGCAAAGTACGTTCCGTTGGATTTGGACCGACGAAGGCCGACATCCCAAAACAGCGGCGCTCGCGTTTCTTCGTTGAGCCCCAGCGAAAACGAACCCAGAAGCTCTGTGTTGATGTACAGACCGTTGTCTTGCGAGATCGCCATCGAAATCCCGGCCCCGTACAGAATGTGATTGCCGAGTCCCAGCGCGAGTTTCGTACAGGGTTGGGTGTTTGGATCGACCGTACTGCCCGTGCCCGGCGTGTCGAGTGTGCCCAGCGGATTGATGAGCTGCGCTGGCTGCGCGCTGGTCCCGCCCTCTGCACACGGAATGCTCGACCCCGCAACAATCGCACCCACGTTCGCCGCGATGTGCAACCGCTTTGACAAAAGTTTGGGCGCATCCAAAATCAGCCTCGGATACACGCTGATTTGCCCCGCACCCAAACCAGAGTCGATCTGTGCCGTCTGAAAACCCACCCCCATCGACAACGCCGCTTGAATCGGACTCTTGTCTGGCAGGTGCAAATTCACCTTGCCCACGATCCGCAGATCGCCAATGGCGGCACGGCTCAGGTTGAAGCCCGACGAATCCTGATACAGCACAAACGGCATCGCCAAACCCAACTCGACCCAACTCGCGATCGAGATCATCGCCGCAAGATGCAGTGTGAAGCGATTTTCGATCTTGGTATATTTCTGCGCTTCCTCGTCGGTGATGCCGAGCGGATTCCGTCCGTAGACGCCCGTCGTCCGCACCTGGAAACCAAAATCGCTCACACCGCTGTGCTCGACAAAGTAGCCGTCGCGCCAACTGTTGCCCGGAAAAAGTGGCAACGCCCGTCGAGCGTCAAAACTCGGCGTCGTTGTTGCGGGCGGATCGGCAGCCGACGCTGCCTGGGGAAACTGAAGGGCGAGTACACATCCGATACTCGCCAACCATGTGAAGTGTGCTGAAGAACTCGACGATGCCATCTAGCATCTGCCTCCGCGTCCCTAGAAAGTACGGGGTTTTGAGCAGATCGGTCAATAACTACTTCCCACGAACCACGCCGAAAACCGCGACTTGCGGCGAAACGTCCCCCGGTCGGACCCGCGCACGTTTGCTAATGACTTTGCGAAGGGTCTTGGAGATGCTCTGGCTGGACCGGATCAGACCACATTTTCGCACCCCAGATCGCCAGGCCCGCCGGAATCACCAGAACCAGCCACCGGGCCAACAATCCCTCGCCGGTCTTGAGTTCCGGTACTGACGCCAGCACCGCCAGAAGTGTCAACCCAGCGAGCGCACTTTGCACAAGCGAAAAGACTCGGTTTGCCCACAGAAGCCGCTGCGTTCGGCTGCGAATCGTACACACGATCAGACTGGTCAAAAACAGAGGCGAAAGAAGCACTTGGACCAGCACAATCGCCTCGATCACGTCCGGCGAAAAGCCGACGCCGCACGCGCTCGCACGCGCCGGCCAAAACGCCAAAAACGCGGCGCAAACCAAAGAAAGTCCGGTGAACAGGGGGAAACGACTCGAAGAGAAATCTGTGTGCGTCATGTTCCAATCCTAGGTGGGGTTTTTGTAGTTTGCGAAACGTCTTTTCGGCGTTTTCTCAAGTCCCCAGGAACACGCAAGAAAATCCAAGCAAACCAACAACACACGCCACAGCCTCCCAATCACCCTCCCCTTTTCCCTTTGTATCCCGACAAGTTCCGGTTGCGGTTTGCTGTGCCAGAAACCCCTATCCAAGCAGTTTGGAAAGACGATTTACCGTCGTGGGAGCCGCAGCGAGAAGCGACGCCACAGCCTGCTCCTCAGCAGACAGAGTGGTCACAGGTGCAACCGCTTGCGATCCAGCATCCGCCACATTCGCAGTTCCTTCCGCTTTTGCAGGACTCGGTTTGTCCCACGGCGGAACCCAACTGGCCAACCCTTCCGCTTTCTTGGGAAGCAGACCATTCACATCCTTCAGGAGTCGCGGAAGAAGCTCATCACGATAAGGCCGCAGCGACAGCAAAAGACCCGGAAGCCACGGGAAAAGTATCTCGTGTGGCAGACGCGCGAACGATTTCGACAGAAGTTCCACCACCACCCTGCCGATCACGGGCGCAAATTGCAGCGCCAGCAAAAACCCCGAAACGTACTCTGGAAACACCGGCAGCATCAGCGGATTGTCGAGCGTCTGATCCAGAAACTCCCGAATCGTGTCGATCTCGCGCAATTTCAGCAGTAGCTCTGCCGCCCACAACAGGCCTATTTTTGCCGGATCGACCGTCACTGACCCTGCTTGGCGAATCGCGATTTCCAATTGCGTCCGTTGACACCCAAGTGCTAGTGCCTGTGGTTCAAAATTGAACACAAACTCCAGCATTCCTGCGACCTCTGCCGGACGTGTACCCCGATCCTCAAATCCTTTCGGAAGGAGCATCGAATAGTGCGAGTATCCCGTTGAAACAAAGTCCTTCAGCCAATGCGGAAGACCTGTGGGCGTCGCGCGGTAGTAGTGAACCAAACGGCGAATCCGTTCCACAACTTTCGGTGCATCTTGCGCACTCATTTCGTTGCGCAAAAGATCGACCGCGCGTTCCCCCAACTCCTCTGTCAACCGATCGCTTTTCAAAAACAGGATCGAATCTTCTGCGGCTTTCAGCGCCGTGACCGTCTTGGCTTGCGGACCGAATGACTCTGCCTTCAGACGTTTCTCGACGACAAATTCCACCGTGACGCCTTCGTACCCCAAACGAATGATCTGTTCTTGGTACTTCCCAATCGACACATCCCAAGATTCCTGAACCGGAACATGGCCCAGTTTTCGTTCCCCCATAATCGGCTTCAAGACAGGATGTCCCTGCGTCAGGTAGTGCAACATCCACAGAAGATCCGAGCACGGAAGCAAGTGCGGATCTTTCTTAAAATCGACCAACGCGCGCTGAATCGTGGTCGCTTCCAGATTCACCCCCAAAGGCGCAAGCCGCGTGTACACATCCTGCGCCAGCGGTGGCAACGCACTGTACCCGACACGCCCCGAACGGTTCCCCCCAAGCAACATTTGGCAAAGTTTGGGAACATTCCTTTTCTTGACCTGGCGATCTTTTTCAAGGCAAGTCACCGCCGCATCCTCGAAATCATACGGAGACGGATGTTGCCGATTCCGCAAGTTCGCCAGCAGGATCGAAGTCTGATAGATCGCAATCGCATCCGCAGTCGAAGTCAGATAACCGTTGTTCCGCGCAAGGGACACAATGTCCACGCTCCAATGAAGGAGTTGTTCTTCGTCGGCAGATTGCAAAAGAGGGGGTTTGCAAAAGAAACCAAGCACGCGCGCCGTGTCCGCATTTCCCATCGGTTTGGGAGGCGTTTTGGCCGGTGCTGGAACCGCCCCCGTTTTCCCTTTCCCACCCTTCCCTGTAGAACCAGAACCTGTTGCGGTGCCTGTTCCGGTGCCTGTTCGCGACAATTTGAAGGGTTTGATTCCCAAAGTGGAAATCCCTTTGTCCCACGTCAATTCCGAAAGCGCCACCGTGCCCGCCGGATGATGAAACTGGTGCTCAATGGCCATGTAGCTCGACGGGATCAATCCATAAAGCCATTTCGTGGGAGTCTGTTTGGGAATGTCCCAAACGGCGTCTGTTTGCGTCCCGTATTCAGGCACATCACTGACCGCATGCACCGCTCCACACAAATAAATCGCATCGGAAGGAGCAATTCCTGTTTTCTTCAGGTGTTCCTTCATCCGCGTCCACATGTACCGTTCGCGCCGCTTGTCGTTTTCGTGATCTTCATCTTTGCGTCCCAGACGACGAAGCAGACTCCCTACCAAAGACATGACGTAGCGGTACGTTGCATAGTCCGCCGCCAGCACGGCCTGCTCTACGTACTGCTCCCACCACTCGGCAAAATGGCGAACCCGCGCGTTTTTCAACAGGAACGACAAAAACACATCGAACGTCGGCTCCACATTTCCCATCTGCAAACCGATCGCCGCACCATGGTCAGGAACATCAGACTCCTCTCCCCCTTCCGTTCCAGGAGTGGCCTCATCATGTTCCTCCTCTTTGGTCAGGTGCTTTTCCAGCTCGTCTTCCTTTTGCGGCATCCACTGGAAAACGTGATCCACCGATCGATCCACAAACACCAATTCCACAGCCGGATTTTCAAGTGCAAACGCGATTGCCTGAAACTCCGCAGAAAACTCTGTGACGGGAGCGACCACAGACAAGGGAGACCAGCCTTTTGGAAACGCATCTGCCGTCTGAGCAAACGCCTGGAGCGCGACCGGCAACCGACAATCCCTTAACCCCTCAAGCGTCCCCCGAAGATCCTCACACATCTCCATAAAAATCACTTTGGGGGGACGTTCTGCAAGTCGCTTCGCCACATGCAGTGCAGAGGAAGGCGAATGGTGACACACCGGAATGATCTCGAGCGGTTCACGCAACGCGCGTTCCACATCACTGACCATCAAACCCAACAATTCACCGACTGGGTGCTTGTCGGTAGCAAAGGCTTTCACCGCAGCATCAAGCTGTTCCCGCAACGCCGAAAGGGCTTCTATGTTTGTTGCAGGAAGTGTGGTGGCAGGAGTCCGTTCCATGCGCAAGTTCCTCAGTCCAAAGGGGCAATCGGTACGACGACACGAAGTTGCAAAGCTTCCGACCGTCCGCTACTTGAGCAGACTCATCGCTTGCTTGCCGCCTTCCAGATATTCGTCCCAATCCCCTTTTTTCTCCTTCGCCCGTTTCTCGACGACAGAATGCCAAAATTTGTTCAGGATCGACGCATCTTCAGGAATCCGCCGAACGACAGTTCCCACAAGCGCCTTCGCCACGTTTGCAGCAGAGAGAGCCGTTTGTCCAAAAAACTGGCTGTGCAAAACGGCATCTTCCAGCACCCCGATTTGCTCAGCAGTAGAAAGGGAGGACTCCAACCGCTGGTCGTCGCTCGTCGCTGCGGCCTGTGCATCGCGCAAATCCGCAAACGTCTGAAGCAGAATGTCGAGCAACGCAGGCGGCAGTTCCACTTCAAACTGATTCCGCGTAAGAAGTTCGCGCGTCCGAAACAGCACGATCTCCTTTTCACTTTTTCGATTCGTGACTGTAGGAATCGTCACAAAGTTGAAACGACGCTTGAGTGCCGTCGAAAGATCGTTCACACCCCGGTCGCGGCTGTTTGCCGTTGCGATGATGTTGAAGCCTGGTTTTGCAAACACCACGTTGTCCCCTGAAAGTTCAGGAATCGTGATGTATTTTTCCGACAGAATCGAGATCAGCGCATCTTGCACGTCCGACGTACACCGCGTCAGCTCCTCGATCCGACCCATGCATGCGTGTTGCATCGCAATCATGATCGGAGAAGGAATCAGCGAATCCCGAGACTGCCCCTTTGCAATCACCAGTGCCACATTCCAGGAGTACTTGATCTGGTCCTCTGTCGTGCCCGCTGTTCCCTGAACCGTGTACGTAGAACTACCACTTATCGCCGCAGCCAAAAGCTCTGCAAGCCAGCTTTTTCCCGTCCCAGGATCGCCGATGAGCAGAAGCCCCCGATCGGACGCCAGCGTCACAATCGCGCGTTCCACCAAAGCTGGATCGCCAAAGAATTTTTGCGGAATCGGACGCTCGATTTTGTCCGCAGGAGTCGATCCCAAAATGAACGTCCGAATCATCTTGGGAGACAGCTTCCAACTGAACGGACGCTTCCCTGTGTCAATGGAAGACAAATACGCGAGTTCTTCCGCATATTTGATCTCTGCGGGTTGACGAAGTACCTCTGCCTTTTTCGTCTTTTTCGTTTCCGGGGTCGCGGCTGCTTGGGAATCAGACACCGAAACAGACGCGGAGGCGCTCGCCTCAACTTTCACGGTCGTTCCGTCCTTTGCAGCAACAGGAAACTCTGCGGCTGCCGCAGAGGAATCCGCCGTCACAGTGGCCGCGGGTGCCGTGGTTTCCGTCGCTGTGGTCGTCGTGGTTGCGCTGTCGTCCGTTTTCGTTTTCTTCGTGCGGGGAGTCGCCATGTCCATTGTCTCCTAGTTGAGCAGGTATCGAAGTTGGTGAATCAGTTTGTTGACCGCGCCGTGCAGAATGGGCATTCCCAACTCCGCGAGTCGTGTACGGAAGAACTCGCAAACAGAGAAGTATCCACTCGACTGAAGCGCACCCACAGGAATGAAGTGAACGCCGGAATCCTTGATTCCTTTGATGCAATCCAGAAGCTCCTGATCCGAACCCCCTTCGTAAAAATCCGAGATCAGAACCATTGCAGTGTTTTTCGGTTCGACGATTTTCTTCGCGGCCTCGATCAGCGCAAGGCGGATGTATGTTCCACCCCCAAGCGTGGTCCGCAGAAGTACCTCAAAGGGGTCGGACACCCACGGGGTCAAATCCAACACCCGCGTATCGAACGCAACCAAGTGAACGTCTACTTTTGGAAGACCTGCAAAGATGGACGCCAGGATCGTGGTCTGCACCATTGCATCGACCATTGATCCTGATTGATCCACGACTACGATCAACCGAGTCGGTTGCGTTTTGTTCGCTGTCCGACGGTACGTAAGCCGATCAACATACAACCTCTGTTCCTCTGGATTCCAGTTTGTGAGGTTCTTCCACAGCGTTCTTTTCAGATCCAAATTTCGGAACACACGCTTGGGAGGAATCCGGTGGTCGATCTTCCCTTTGCTGGCTTTTTGTACTTGCAGTTTGAGCACTTCAGCCAACTGATCGACATAGGAACGAATGAGTTTTTTTGCGTTGTCCAGAGCCACCCCGGACAAGTTCGACTTGTCCGCAAGGAGTTGTTCCACGAGTGCAAGCGAAGGTTGCAATTTGCTCGCGAGCCGTGTGTCTTTGAGCACTTCCCGCAACTCCATTCGCCTTACCAAATCCCCTTCAAGCGCCTGAAATCCTCGACGGAGATCCTCTTCTGAAAGGAGTCTGCGGTGTCCGCCTGCTCCAGCGCCCCCTGCGCCCGCTGCACCACCGCCCCCTCCTTTTCCGCGCAGGCCCCCTTGCGGATAGCCAAAGGCCTCTTCGAGCCTTCCCAAATCTTGCGTCCACTGCGAATACTGCTGCGCCGTGACCGTTGCTGTTTGGGTGCTGGGGCCAAACGCATTGAGGAGCAATTTCGACACCACCAAAATGCGCCGCAGCCGTTCCTTTTCGGTCGATGCACATTCGGGTTCTGAATCTGTCACGCTGCTGGTCAGGGCCACATCATCCGGGTTTTCTTCGTCGAGAATCGCCCCAGGAAGGGGCGTTTCAAATTCCTTGCGAACTTCAGGAAAACGCTGGCACAACGTACTCAGGGATACGTTGGGGTCCAGCACCAAGTCGGGCATTCCCACTTCCGCCGCTATCCCAAGGCCAAGCGCTTCCAGATTTTGCGCCTTTTCTTGTTGATCAAAACAGGCCGAAAGGAGACGCCACAGAAGCGCCTGCTGCTTCTTTTGAAAAAGGGCTTCGTCGGCAGGCGTAGTCTGTTTCGGTGTATCTGCCATGGTTTCCTCTTGCTTCCTATCGCTTCCGCACAGGTCAGGATTTCTTTCGCAGGAGCTTGCTCGCCCTCTCGCGCAGAACACCAACGGTGTCGTCTTTGGCTTTCAAGGTTTGCGGGGGCGTTCCAGAAAGTTCCGCTGCGTTCCCCTGTTTGAGTGCAAGGGGTTGAATCGCCCATCGTCCTTTGTCGAAACGGAGGAGTCCGATCATCGCGCTCGACTTGGCGACGCGATCGAGCGAAATTCCGGCATACTCCGAAACGCGCGCCCCTGACAGGGGAAGTTTGGACCCCGAAAGGTCCAACGCTTGTTCTTCCAGGGTTTCCCCAATGGACGCCCGTTTGGACTTGTGCGTCTCGTGTTTCACGGTTTTGTAGGAAGACAGAAACACGGGCTCTGCAATCATTGCAGGATGTCTGTCTAAGCCACTCCGTTTTCCGCAAACGACGGCCTTTCCAGCCCCCAACGCGGTCTCTGCAACATCAAAAGGATTGCTTTTCCCAGCGACGGTGACACGCGATTCATCCCAAACCAGATCCCCGTTTTCGTACAGATCCAAATCTGCGACTTTCCACATCGCACCATCCCGCAACCCCTTCAGCAGTTTGTCACAATGTCCTTCCAAAAGACGCCACATTTCATGGCCGATCACGGTGTCCACTTTGAACGCAGACACAGTGGTTTGGACAAACCGCTGCGAAGTCCCATTCCGCAAAAAACCATACACACAAACAGAGAACACGTTGCGGTGATGGCGCACATCGGACCCAAGCGGCACAAATTCCCCGCTGATTTTTTCTGTTTTGGGCGCTGGCGGCGCAGACAGGGAGAGCAACATCGCGCGCGTCCACAGATCTACCCAGCGATAAATGGGAATCGTCTCTCCCGTCGGTATCGGTAGTTCGGACAGGAGTTCAGACAGAAAGCCCGAAAGCACCGCAGCCAAACGGACAAGCCCCGGTTCCTCCTGAATTTTGTCGAGCGTTGCATAGAACGGATAAACAGACTCCGCTTCAAGCTGCGCAAAACCCGTCAGGGCTACTTCCATCAAGAAATGACGTGTGCTTTCCCGAAACACACCATGATGTCCCGGAGAAACTCCATCCGAAAGCTCTGGCTCGTCGGTGGACGGACTCCTTCCCAAGGCCGTTTTTGCCTGTTGCAACAGGGCATCGGACATAGAACCCTGAAGTGCTGCCCGCGCACACGCAAGACTCGCAAAGTGTTTTTCGACAAATTCACTTCGCAACAGGGCGTCGCAAGCTTCTTTGACTTTGGGACCCAAAGGGGTAGACGAAAACAGGCGCGGAAGACTGGTGACTGCGTTCACTTCGCGCTCACTCATGCGTCCAAAACCAGTGATGAAACACTGATCCAATCGCGCGAGGACTTCCGCAGCGTGCTGCACCCCGGAAGGAATCGCGGCCAGTTCGGAAAGGAAATGACTCATCGGACAGGTCCTTTTTCGAGTCGTCTAGCCAGAGACAAACCAAGTCATCTCGGGAATCGGTTGATTGGAAAGGGGAAGCTCGAAATAACGAAGGTGGGACAGGAATCGGGAGAACACCTGACTGACATCCATCCGCGACTGCCCCCCGCGCACTTGCAACAGGATGTCGCGTTCAGAATTGATCTTCGACAGGTCTCCGGCCAGTTTCAAATAGCGTGCGACCTGTTCTGCGCCAAACTGCAAAACGGCCTCTTTCATGAGTTGGGCCAAGTGTTTGCAAGGAGAACCACGCAGACCCCCGCACGGCCTGTTGTTGTTGGTAGAGCAATTGAAGTGAATGTCTTTTCCATCCACCGCAAAAAACGAAACGTAGACGCGATTCTCGTCGGAACCAGACGACACCACACCCTGAACGCGACCCCCGAAAAGTTCTACGTAAGGAACGTCCTTGACTTTGCGGGGGCGAACCAGCGGTTCCATCAGGGGAAGAGAGGTCTGTTCGGATGGATGAAGTGTTGTCACGTTGCTTGACTCCCAAAAACCAGGGGCATATGTAGTCCTGCTGCGGGCTGTGTGTGGGCACCTAGGGGGCACCAGCAGACAGCCGACAGACAAGACCGCGCGTATGTTAGCGCAAAGAAAATTGTTTTTGGAAGTACGTTTTTTTGGGGATCTGATCAGGCTTGGGCAGGCTTGGGCAGGTGATCTATTCGGTTTCTTCGGGCGTGCTCGGTGCCACGGCCTCTTTGGCCATGACGGCCTCGAGAATGCGTGTCATGTCGAGTTTTTGCAGGTTCGTTCCGGTCGCAGACGGAACGATGAGAATCGGTTTGCCAGCCAACGCATCGGCGATGCGAAGTTTGACTGCGGTGCGGCCTCCAGTTCCGGCCATCGCGCGATTCTGTTTTTCGATTCCTTTGGCGCGGGCCGTGGCCTCTGCAAGCAGGGCTTTGGCGGTGCGTTCGTTTTCATACAGCGCACGATCGGCACTGATTCGGATGCGCTCGACTCTGCCCTTGGCTTCAGCGATCTGGGACTGCACATCGCCGCGCGCTTTTTCAAGTTGTCTGGTCTGCTCAGCCTCGGCAGCTTGCGCTTCGCTCTTGAGTCGTTCGGCATTCTGTTCGGCGATTTTTCGATCGTGAATGACCCGCTCGTACTCTGTATTGAAGCGCTGTTCTCCGGGCATCACATCTTCCAAAATGATGCCTTCGGCTTCCAATTCCTTCGTCAACTTGGCTTTGGCTTTGTTGGCTTTCTCGAGGAGTTTTTTGCGCTCGAAAAATTCCTCGGAATGCAGCTCGTTGAACGCATCCCGCACATACGCACGACAAGCGGGCCGCACGAGTTCCTCTTTGATTTCCTCAGTGCTGGCAGCGCCGCGCGCCAGGATGTCAGGCGCTTTTAAGGGGTCGATGCGCCACGTCACGGTGACATCAATGCTGATGTCATTCCCATCTCGACTTTTGAGCACGATCGCATCGTCTCCAGGTCGGTCCCCACGGTTTTTCGACGAAGACATTTCCAGCTTCTGCGTCATGATGTCGAAAGTGACCCAGTCCGATTGAAACGGGAAAAACAGGTAGGTGGCACCGGGTTCATAGATTCTCCGTTCGATTCCCGGAGAGAACCACTTGCGGGTGCGGACTCCCACTTGCGTACTTTCGGTGGAATAGGTCGTGCAACCGATTTGCAAAAGGAAAAGGGGCAGAAGAAGTAGACTCCATCCCGCTGTTTTTCGGCAAGAACGGAGCGCGGACAGACAGCGTAGAAAGCGATGTTGGTTGCGCATTATCTCACCTCGAATTGTCGCAGGAGTTCGCTGATGTTGAGTGGATTCGTACTTCCATTCCCCGTCGAGGGAACCACTATCACTCGCACCCCTTTCATCAAGTCCGCAAGCTTGAGACCCACCATCGCTTGCGCACCGGCACCTTCCAGCGCACGATTTTCGAGCTCTGTCCCCTGCGCCTGGGCCGTTTTCATCAACAGGTCCCCTTCCGCAGCTTTGGTCCGTTGATACAGGTTTGCATCTGCCAAAAGTTGGGCGATCTCTCGGGCCCCCTTTTCCCGTTCCACTTGAACGGCGGCTTGCCCGGTCGAAATGACGGCTCTTTTGTGTGCGTCCTCTCGTGTGGCAGCACTTTCTGCGCGATTTTTCAGGACGGTTTGATCCTGGATCTTCCGTTGTTCGATCTGGTGTTGATACGCTTTGTCATAGGTGTACTGACGGATCAGGATTTTGACGAGCTCGATGCCTTTTTCTGAAAACTCTACTTTGAGAAGATCGGTCGCCGCCTGGGTCTGCTGGAGCCGCTTGTCCCCCAAATAGAACTCCTCTGCGGTCAGTTCTCCGAGTGCCTTCCGAAGCGCATTGTCCGACCGGGGCATGACAGCGATGTTCTCATACATCCTTCCAGGTCCGATGGTCGTGATGACGCGATAGGGGTCGGAAATTCGATACAGGACAGTGGCATCCACAGACACTTTGTAATTGTCTGCGGTCTGGATCAGGATGGCATCCGCACCGATTCCTGCCTTGGATTTTTCAGCACTGGATGCGCTGAAGTTGAGCGCCTGCAAATCTGTCGGAAAGACGAACACCTTTTCGTAATTGGGAATCACCACATGGATTCCGGTCGAAAGTGGAATCTTCTGGATTCCCGAACGAGGACCGAGCGCGATGGAGTGAATCCCCACTTGGTTGGGTCCGACGTAGACGGTCCCGCAAGACGCCAGAAGATACCCAACAACAAAGATCGTGAACGGAATGCTGAACCAACGCCTGCTGAACAAGTACTTGATGATCCGAATGAACGTCTGCATCGCGACTCCTATTGGTCTCCTGGCCGGTGAAACCGTGCAAAAAGGGAATGATTACGTACCATTCCCAAGCCGTTTTTGGGCTGAAACGGGAGGCAGTGGAAGCGACCTCCCTAACTTGTCCATGTCTTCGTGCAAACCAAACAAGGCCACGTCATGTTTCTGTCGCAGCCACGCACCATATAAATCAGGCAGAAACGGACCAAACAGGGGCGAGGCTGCGGCCAGCGCAAACGGAATCCACTTCTCCCAAATCGGAATGAACGGGGCCCAAACAATGAAGACGCCGACGAGAAAGGACGCGAGCGCCCAACTGAGCCGGTTGTACAGATCGCGCCCTTTCCAGGGAACTTTGGGCATTTGTTCGAGTGCGTTTTGAACCTGGCACAAACGAGCATACCGGGGCAAAAGGACCTGCTTGATTTCGCGCCGATAGAGAGCAAATTGCGGTTCGTCGGACAAATCGGTCTCTGTTTCTTCGACGCGAAACTCGCGATAGATCTCCGAGAGTCGGAGCTCAATTCGTTCGTCCAGCGCCTGTTGGACTTGCTGCTCGGAGGCCTCCGCTGGCAACGCTTTGCGGAACCGCTCCAAATCAGCCAGAAGCTCCGCACAAAGATAACCAAACTCTGTTTCAGCGCGTCTTTCCACGAGAACCAAGACGCATTGTATCGTGCTTGCGACAAGGTGTGCCGGGACTTTTTGCGGAGGACGTTCTTGGTGGGGGAAAAAATCCCATCCCTGATGATTTTCTTCCCAGCTTTCGGTGAAAAAAACGGAGCGCGATAGTGGACAAAACAGACCGCGCCGGGCTGGGACTTTCGCTTGGGCCCGCCGGTCCTTCTCCCCACAAAGAGGTGTTTCATGAATCGCAAAACCACGTTCAAGTCTTTGTCCAAACTTCTGCTTGCGGCCTCGCCGATGCTGGTCTCCGCTGGGTGTTCGCAAACCGATCAGGGTCCGTTTCCGACAGAAGACGCGCTGCTGTCCACGCCGGTCACAGACAAGGGGAGCACACTGCGGATGCTCGGTTTTTCGGAGGCCGCTTTGGATGCGCAAACGGGCCAACCGCTGTTCCTGTCCGGGCGCGTGGAGGCTTCTGTCACGTCGAAAGAAGCGGCGCGCGAATTCGTGATGGGGCTTCTTTCCCGTTCGTTGCGTCTTGCGGATGGAACCGATTTTGTGTTCCAAAAAGAGACGACGGATGAAGAGGGGTATCGCTATCTGCGTTTGCGACAGACCCATGGGGGGATTCCGATTGAGCAAGCGGAACTTACGCTGCAAGTGGCGGAAGACGGGTCGGTGGTTGCGGTGGTTGGACGGACGTTGCCGAAGCTGCAAGTCGGAACAAGGCCGACTCTGCTTGCGGAAGGGGCGATGGAGAAGGCGTGGTCTCGGCTGTCGCCCTCAAAACGGCCTGTGTTTCATGAAAAACCCGCGCTGGTGCTTCACCTGATGGAAGACGGCGCGCCGCGCCTTGCGTACCACTCTGTTGTGGAATATGAGGGGCAAAAGGGGTTTGCGTTTGAAGACCTGCATGTGGATGCGCACACAGGGGAAGTCCTTTCGCAGGTTTCCCGGATTCATACGGGGCTTTCCCGATCGATTTACGACGGGAAAAAGGCGTGTCTGTCCACGGGATCGGAACTGCCCGGAACGCTCATGTACAACGAGGGCGGAACGAGCGCGGATGCCATCGCAAACGCGGCGTACACAAACACGGGCCTCACGTACTACTACTACAAGCATTTTCATGGGAGGGATTCCTATGACAACGCAGGGGCACTGCTGAAATCGTCGGTTCACTTCCAATTCTCGAACGGTTTTTCGTGCGATGGGGCCAATGCGGCGTGGCTTGGGAGTCCGTACAACCAAATGGTGTATGGAGACGGGGATTCGACCTACTTCAAGCCGCTGTCGCAGGCTCTCGACGTGACTTCGCACGAACTGACCCATGCGGTCACAGACAAGACTTCGGGGCTGGTTTACTCGTATGAATCCGGCGCGCTCAACGAAGCCATGTCGGACATTTTCGGGGCGGTCACGGAAGCGTGGAAGGGGTCGGGCGGAAGTTCTTCCGGGAATCCGGCGAGCATCACGACGAACGCAAACACCTGGAAAGTCGGCGAAGAAATTGCGCTGGCGGGTCTGCCGGGCGGCGCGCTTCGTTTCATGAACAACCCAACGGCGGACGGGTACAGCAAGGACTACTACCCCGAGCGTTTGACGGGCAGTTCGGACAACGGCGGCGTTCACGGCAACAGCGGCATCGCCAACTTGGCCTTCTATCTATTGTCGCAAGGCGGAAAACACCCGCGCAGCAAGACCACGGCGGACGTGGCAGCCATCGGCATCGAGAAAGCAGCCAAGATTTTCTTCAAGGCGAACACGTCGATCATGAACGCCTCGACGAATTTCCAGGCGGCGCGCGTGGCGACGGCGCAAGCGGCGCAAACGCTGTATGGGTCGTGCTCGGCGGAATGGACGAACACACACAAGGCGTGGGATGCGGTCGGCGTGCTGGGAACGTGGACGCCGTGCGGGACGGGCGATACGACGCCACCGACGGTTTCGCTGACGGCTCCGACGGCGGGCAGCACGCTGACGGGCACGGTCACGGTGTCTGCGAATGCGACGGACAACGTGGGCGTGGCGAGCGTGGACTTCTATGCGGGCACGACGCTCATCGGGACGGACACGACCTCGCCGTATTCGATCGGTTTCAACACCACGACGGTCTCAAACGGATCGTACAGCCTGACGGCGAAAGCCAAAGACGGGGCCGGAAACGTCGGCACGTCGGCGGGCGTGTCGGTCACGGTGTCGAACAGCGGCAGCGGCACCGAGCAAAACGAAAAGGAGTCAAACGGTTCGTTTAACCAGGCGAACACGGTGCCTGTTTCGGGCACGACTGTGACGGGCTACATGAGCTCAAGCACGGACGACGATTACTTCAAAGTCACGCTCGGTGCGGGCAAAACGCTGCAAGCGACGCTGACACCGCCGGCCAGCTCGGACTTCGATCTGTACATCTACGATCCATCGAAGGTGCTGGTCGCCAAGAGCGAAAAGGACGTGGGCTTGGTCGATTCCGCAAGCACGACCAACACGGGTGCCAGCTCTGGAACGTACTGGATTTATGTGAAGTACTACTCCGGCGCGTCGAAAACGAACCCCTACAAACTGAAACTCACGTTCTAGCCGCCTCAGTTTCCGCCTCCCTCGTTGGGAGCGCGTCGCAGTCATGTTCCGCCCGCACATCCAATCTGAAGGGAAACTACCGAAGGTGTAGGCGGCTTTTGGCAAACCGAGCCGTAATCCCCACCAAACCCGGTGTTTGAGCGATTTGTTCAAGCACGCTCAAGGCTTGGCTCTTGTCGAGAATCTCTCGCCGAATTCCCAAGCGGAAAGCGGCCTGGGCCACCACGTCCGTCGCTTTTTCGTGACCGAGCGCCTGCGAGAGCAGCTTGATCACCTCTCCTCTTGAAATCGACGGTTCAGGCATCGTCACGAGCAAATGTGCTCCCCCTATGGGTGTAGGTGTGGGTGGTCCGTTGCAAGGCAGGGTGGGGGCTACTTGGGAAAAGCCAGCACGACGGTGGTCGTGTTGTGAAAGCCGGACAAATCTCCCGCGTCCAACGCAATCTCCCCATACGTTTCAAAACCGGCCAGGGGGACGTTTCCCAGTTCTTCATGGATGCCAGCGATGGCCGTTTTGAAATCATCTTTCAAGATCAGATTGCGGCAAATGCAGTCGAACACGACGGCACCGGCGAGTGGAAGATCGCCCACTTGCGCTCGGGCTCGGCGCGCGGCTTCTTTGGCGCTGTCGATTTGGCGGGCCGGTTCGCTTTCGGTGATGCGAATGACGCTTCCCTCGGGAATCCCGCACGCGAACGCGATCGAATGCGGGCCGGTACGAAACAGGGGCGCGCGGATTTTGTACGCATCCCCCTGCGACAAACCCGCCTCAAAACGCAGGAAAAAGCCGCCGACTTCGCTTTCGGGAAGCGTGGCCGGGTCAAAGCCGAGTTTGCTCGTAGCGTCGCGGGTGTGCTCGACCCAGACTTCCCAGGCCGGACGACCGTCGATTTCGTGAACCACGCCACCCTCCGCTCGCGTCACGGTCAGCGGGGCGGAATGGGGCTCGTGTCCATGGCAAACACCGACGCCGAGCGGTTGTTTCGAGAACACATTGGCCACGACCACACCGTCCGCAATGACCCGGTTTCCCAGCGAAACGTGCGTGCACTTCAGCGCAAGATCGTCGCCCGCTGCGCCACCGGCCAAACGCAGGTCAAAACCCATGAGTGCCGCCGTCGTGAGCGTCGCCTCTTCGCTGCTGCCCGAGAGAGGATCGAGCAGCAAAATCGCCGTCCGATGCGGAAAACCAACGACTTGCGCGGGCATGCCTTCCAAGGCTTCTGCGACGGCACCCTCGGCGGATGCTTTCAGCCCCGTTCCCATCCCCGCAAAAATCCGGTAGTCCCCACACAGCGCAAACATCACCGCCGAATGTTTTGCATCGCCGGCCTCGGTAAATTCGCCCGCCGTGGACGCTCCGAGCACGGTGCTGCGCGGAAAGGAAGCCGCAACCAGGGGTGCAAGCTCCGACAGAGGTTGTGTTGTGGACGCAAACACCATGACCAATGCGGGTTCACAACCTTGAAGTTCCGCTCGACATGTCGCGACCAGTTTTTCAGCCGCTTCGGTCGCACTGCCATGGGCCATTGCCGTGGCCACTTTGCTCTCTGCCATGAGAAAACCCCCTGCCTCCCAAGCTAGAGGATGCGACGGTTTTCAATCAAGAAGTTTTGCTACCACAAATCTAAGCTTTTGGCAGACTGCTGGTTTCTCTTTACACATGCTGAAAAAACGAATGCGCCGTGGACGCCGCTTGCATCCAACGGTGATGCGAAGATTGTTTTGGGGGGCTTTGCTGCTTTGCGCGGTCTGTGTGTCGTCTGTTTCGGCACAGACGCCCGTGCCGCAGGCCACAGCGCCAACACAACCCCCGCCGACTCCACCGTCTGAAGTTCCAGACAAAACAAGCGGCTCGACGACGCAACAGGCGACCGAAACAGCGATGGAACCGAACGCTGAACCGCCTCCGTTGGGCTTTCTAGACGATGGTTCGCGGCAAAAACCCAAGGACGCTGTGCCGTTTTCCGGTGTCGTTCGGGAAAAGGGCACGCGAGATCCGGTGGTCGGCGCAAAAGTTACGGTCACTCCCTGGCGCGAATTGCCCGAATCGCCCACGGACAAACCCAGCAAAAAGGGCAAACCGCGCGGGGAACCCAGCGGAGAACCGTACGAAACGACCACAGACGCTGAAGGCAACTTCCTGATTGAGGATTTGGCCCCCGGCTTGGTTCAGGTCGTGCTGCGCGGCCCGAAGATTCAGCGCACCGAGAGCATCGAAAAACTCGCCCCAGGCAAAAAAACCACCATCACCTACTACGCGCCGCGAAAACTCAGTTCCTTTGAAGTTGTCGTGCGCGCCGAGCCCGTCAAAAAGGAAGTGTCCGAGCAAGTGCTGTCCGTCCAAGAACTTCGGCGCATTCCCGGCACGCAAAACGACGCCATCAAAGCCGTTCAGAATTTGCCCGGCGTCGCCCGCGCTCCGTTTGGTGGAGGTCTTTTGGTGGTTTGGGGTTCGGCCCCGGCGGATACGCGCGTGTACGCCGACGGAGTCCAGCTTCCTCGCATTTTTCACTTTGCTGGCTTTCGCAGCACCATCAATTCCGAATTTGTCGAGGAGCTGTCGTTCAAACCCGGCGCATACGGCGCAGATTTCGGTCGCGGCCTGGGCGGCATGATCGATGTCACCACGCGGTCTCCAAAATCCGATCGCATCCACGGTTCCGTCACCCTCGATTTGATCGATGGGTCCATCACAATGGAAGGGCCGATCACGAAAAACTTGTACGTGGCGGGCGGCGTGCGCGTCAGTTGGATTTCCGTGTTTTTGCCGATTTTCAATCGCTCTCGGTTTCAGATTTCGCCGTTTTATTGGGACTACCAACTGTCCTTGCGGTATCGGCCCACCAAAGCCGACGACATTGATGTGTTCATTTTTGGTTCGACCGACGATTTGGAAGCGCGCGTCAGCGACCCCGACCCCGCAGTGAACATTTCCCTCGACTCCAAGCAGTATTTTTCCCGCGCGCGGATTCGGTGGACCCATCGGTTTTCGCCGTCCACCCAGCTCATCGTCATGCCCTCCATCGGCGGAGACGTGACGCGGTTCGATACGGGCGACGGTGGAATCGGAACCGTGCTCTTCAAGCTCGAGGGAATGACGCTCGGCTACAACTTGCGCGCCGAATTGCGGCATCGCGTCGCACCTTGGCTGAATTTGATAGGCGGCGTGGATTTTGAGGGCACGCGCAGTGCCTTTGAAGTCATCGTCCCGCCCGTGCCTCCCGGCGGCGGCGGTTCAGCGGGAGAGTCGAACAACGGCGCGGCAGGCTCGGCGCTGACCCAACTGGGTTCCGTCAAAGACGAATCGGTGCTGCACATCGTCCGCACCGCCCCGTATGCCATCGCTCGGTTTGATTTGCTCGACCGTCGCCTGACCATTTCGCCCCAACTTCGACTCGAGACCGCGTACGTCCGTTCGTATGACGGCGAGCTGTCCAAAACCGTGTTTTCGCCCGAGCCTCGCCTTGTCCTGAGCGGTCAAATCGTGCCGCGCTACTTTCTGCTCAAGTTTGGCGTCGGTTCCTATACCCAACTGGGCCAGCCCCAGGAGCTCAACCGCGTCTTCGGCAATCCCAACCTCGACCCGCAGCGTGGCACGACCTATGTTGCAGGCTTCGAGAGCGAACCCACCGGCTCTCTGTTCGTCCAAGGCCAGTTCTTCTATAAGGATCTGCGTTCGATGATCGTGTCCGACCCGGTGCTCAAGTACACCAACGTCGGTTTGGGCCGGGTCATCGGCGGCGATTTTCTGTTGCGACAGAAGCTGTGGAAGGGGCTGTTTGGCTGGCTTGCGTACACCATTTCCCAGTCCGAACGGCGCAGCAATCCAGAACAGCCCTGGCGGCTTTTTCGGTACGACCAGACGCACATTTTGACGGCGGTCGCGTCGTACAAATTGCCGTGGTGGGGACTTGAGGTTGGCATGCGTTTTCGGTACGTGACCGGCGGCTTGTACACGCCGACCACCGGCGGAATCCGCGACGCCCAAACCCAGAATTGGGTCGCGAGCCAGGGCGAGGTCTTCTCGGCCCGCTTGCCCGACTTTCACCAGCTCGATTTCCGCGTCGATAAGACCTGGGAGTTTAACAAGTGGAAACTCGGGCTCTACCTGGACATCCAGAACTTGTATAACCGCGAAAACGCCGAGCAGCTCGCCTACGGAGGTCGGCAGCTTTACCAAACCACGTTGGTCACTGGCATTCCGTTTTTCCCAAACCTGGGTCTGCGCGCGGACTACTGACGCACATGTTTGCAAATCCGTTTCAACCACTCACAGGCCATCGGCCATAGGATTCACCGACATGGGAGTAAGACACCTTTTGCGGTTGTGTGGCGCGCTCGCGCTGCTCTGCGGGCTGGGTTGTGAGAACGACATTGATTCCGATTCGCTCGTCCGCGAGCTTCGGGTCTTGTCTCTCCGCATCGGGCCGCAGACCCCCCAAAGCGATGCAGAGGCCCACGCCGAGGTCAAACCCGGCCCGGGCGGTTTGGATTTGGTGTTCACCCAGCCGACCATCGATCTGAAGGTCGAAATCGGCGCGCCCACAGGCCCCGGTCGTCGTTTTGCAAGCCCCAGGCCGCTGGCCGTCGATTGGTTCTTGTGCGTCGGGCCGAGTTCTTTGTTCAATCCCGGCACCCTCGACCCTGGATGCCGGAAGTGGTTGCCTACCGATCCCGATCCCATGAAGAGCACCGCCCTGCGTTTTCTCGGAAACGGAGAGACGTTTCCCCTGCCCACCGCTGTCCTCAAAGAAGTCGTAGGCGGCGTGCTCCAAATCATGCTGACTGGCGGTTCGGGCGGCGGTTCGGGCGGAACGATCAAATTGCCCGAAAAACCCGTGATGATTCTTTTGCCCGTGCTTGCTCGCGTGCGTGTCGTCGGGGGCGATCCAAACGACAACCGAGACAGCGAAGTTGCCGTGACCTATTTGAGAACCTGGGTCGCGTTGCCCGGCATGACGTTGCCTGCCGCCAATCACAACCCTTCTGTGGGCGAGCTGCTCGCTGGGCCCGACCAAGACGGGGCCAAAAAGCCCCTTTTGCCCTGCATTCCGACCAGTTGCCCCGCAAATCCAGTCAAACGAAACCAAGATCTGTTTTTGATTGCGTCCGCGCTCGCCGGTTCAGTCGAAAACTACACACCCCAAGACGACAGCGGCAGAGGCGACCGGCCCGAGACCTTGCGCTATAGCTGGTTTGCAACTGACGGCAATTTTGAAAAGGAGCGCACAGGCGATGCGTTCCCCGACAACAAGTGGAACAGCGACAGCAAGCGGCCTCCGCCCGATGGGGCAACCCAAGGCTCGCTGTGGCTGGTCGTTCAAGACGAGCGAGGCGGCACCGACGCCCGCCGCTATGAATTGAGTCTTCAAAACTAGGTTCCCATCCGCTTCCCTGTGTTGCGACGCGCCTGACTGTGCCTCCTGTGCCTCCCCGAACCCCTCCCAACCACACCCTGTCCAAACGAAAGAAGCGGCCCACGCCTGCGAGCCTGCGTCCACCTCGAAGCGAGTTATCACTGCTGCTGGGGCTCGCGTATGACCTTTTGCGTGCGCCCGTGTTTTTGGTCCTGCTTCTGCTTGGCAAAGCGGACAAACGGCTCGCATTGACTCCTTTTTTTCGGGTGTGTGATTTCGTGTGGTCCGCCAAGGCGACGACTGCTTTGCTGTTCACGAATGTGGCCTGCTTTGCGGTCGAGCGTCTGCTCAAAACCCGCCTCCCGGCGCAAGACGTGCTCGCCCTGTTCGCGTTTTCCCCCGAGACGTTGTGGAAAGGTCGGTTTCTTCCGCTGGTTCTGCATGTGTTTGCTCACGCAGACGGCATGCACCTTTTGTCCAACATGGTGCCCCTGTTTGTCTTCGGGCGCGTGGTCGAGGGTTTGGTCGGGCCCGGTCGGCTTTTGCTGTCGTATGGGTTGTCTGCGGCGTGCGCGACGCTCGTCTCGCTGCTCGCTCAGGGTGTATCGGGCCAGTACGTGCCGACGTTGGGAGCCTCCGGGGCCGTGGCGGGTTTGATTGCGCTCGGGGTGCTGCTCGCGCCGCTGACCGTGACGTTCGAGGCGCTTCTGCCCCTGCCCCTGTTTTTGCTCGGTTGGCTCTCGATGGCCGCCGATGTGTGGGCCTTGGGAAGCCGCGCAAGCGATGCCGTGGATCATCCCGCGCACCTGGGCGGCTATCTGTCTTCTGTGCTGTTGGTTCGGCTGCTCCCGTCCAAACTCATAGCCCGCGCCGCCGCCGGTTTCTGGTTCAACCTGCTCACCCTCGCCTTCGCCGCGCTGCTGTTCTGGTTCCCCCGGAAGCCCTAGCTCAGCAGCCTCGAGGCTGTGAGCACTTCCCCCGCACGCTGTGCCAGAGACTGTCTGGTTTGGCGCAATCGTCGGGCCAATCTGGCGGCGGTTTCTCGTCGGAGATGGGCTTGATCTCGAGGTTGTGCTGCGGCAAAGTGAATTGCGTTTGCTCCGACGGAAGAAAGGAACAAGGCGCGATGTCACAAACACCACGGTTTCTGCTTTTGGGTTGCGGCGGAATTGGGGGCATTGTCGCGGCATTGCTGGGCCGGGCGGGCGGCGATGTAACGGTCATCACGGGAAACCAGGCGATCACGTCGGCTGTTTTGCGGCAGGGCATTCGCATTCGAGACCTCGACGGGAAAGAATGGACGAATCAACCGGCGAGCGTGGTCACGAAAGTCGCAGAATTGCCATCGGGTGGGCATTTTGACGTGTGCCTCGCAGCGACGAAACTGACGACGCTGACAGAGGCGCTTGGCGATGCCTTGCCCGTGCTTTCGGACACCACGAATGTGTTGTGTTTGCAAAATGGTTTGCCCGAAGCACACGCGGCCAAAGTGGTAGGAGACGAGCGTGTGGTGGGATGTGTGGTGGGATTTGGTGCAACCCTCGTCGAGCCTGGCTTTTCGGCCCGCACTTCGACGGGGGGTTTTCAAATCGGTCGCTACAAACCGCGCGAAACGGACACCGATTTGGCTCGGGTGGCGGCATTGCTCGACCCGGCGATCCCGACAAGATTCGTGAAGGATTTGTCCGGTGTGCGTTGGAGCAAACTGGCCATCAACTGCGCGACGAGCACGTTGGGTGCAATAGGCGGAGACACGCTGGGTCGGTTGCTGGCCCAGCGGTTTGTGCGACGGCTGGTTCTGGAAGTCTGGCGCGAACTTTGTGCGGTTGCGAATTGTGAAGGCATCCGACTCGCCAAAGTGGCAGGCACGATTGACATCGCAAAGTTGGCCCTTTCAGACGAGGACAAAAGACACAAAGTCGGCTCTTTGGGACTCTTCTTCAAACACTCGTTGTTGTGGGGGCTTGGTCTGAAATTCCGCAAGATGCGGAGTTCGATGGCCATCGCGATCGAACGGGGCCGCAAACCAGAAATCGACTGGTTGAACGGAGAGATCGTGCGACGAGGCGAGCTGCACGGCGTCCACACGCCGCTCAACCGAGAACTTCTGCGCGTCGTTCACGATCTGGTCGCCAAACGCAAAAAACCGGGGCTGGACACCCTGTACAGCACGTACTTGCGGTTGGAATCGGGACAGATCGACGCGGGAGAACCGAGGACGACATTGGAGCACAGGGCCCCACCCCGTCACACCCCCGGTTTGGAACTGAAGTAGAGAAACTTAGGACTTTTTGACGCGAGGTGCCTTGGGGGCCGCTGCTTTTTCGTCAGCCTTTTTGACAGGGGCTTTGGCAGCGGGCTTGGCGTCTTTGGAGGGGGAAGGGGTCGCAGACTTTGCCTTTGCCGCCTTTTTGGGGGCCGCAGAGGTTGCCGATTTGCGGTCCACGGCCGCTTTGTTCAGTGCCAACACAAGCCGCGAAATTTTGCGCGATGCGGTTCGCTTGTGAATGACACCCTTCTGGGCTGCTTTGGCGACCTGAGCCACGGCCTCAGCGACCGAGGTCTGAACATTTTCTGGGGTGGCTTTGGTGTCGGAAAGGGAATGACGCGCCCGTTTGACTCGGGTACGCATGGGAACGAGGTGCTGCATGTTGCGAATGCGGCGCTTTTGGCGCTGGCGGTTGCGTTTTTTTGCGGATGGGTTGTTGGCCAAGAGGTCCTCCAAACAGAACAGTTACAAAACTGCCGGTATCTTTAGTGTTTTCCGAAGCGCAGTGTCAAGTACTTCCCGTTACGGAGTGGCAGCTTGAACGTGCTGGTGTTACGGTCGGCTGTTTTTTCCGAGAGAGGGGCCCTTGAAACCAAATTCTTCTTCCTCTTTTGCCCGTTCGTCCTCTGCCCATTCGTCTTCTGCTCGTTCGTCCTTTGGCCGTTCGTCCTCCCGTTCGACTTCCACGACGCGGACTTTTCCGTTCTCTTCATCGACCGGACGCAAGTTGATTCTCGCGGAGAAACCGCAGGTCGCTCGGGATGTGGCCAAGGCGCTCGGGGTGACGCAGAAGGCGAACGGTGTGCTGCACAACGATCGGTTCGTGGTCACGTGGTGCATCGGGCATTTGGTGGAACTGTGTGAGCCTCACGAATACGATCCGGCGTGGAAGCGCTGGTCTCTTCACCTTCTGCCGATGTTGCCTGCGCCCTTCAAATTGCGACCGATTCGCAAGACGATCGCGCAGTGGCAGCTTGTGAAACGGCTGCTCAGAGATCGGTCGTTTTCATCGGTGATCAATGCTTGCGATGCAGGAAGAGAAGGGGAACTGATTTTTCGACTCTGTTACGAGCTGGCAGGGTGTGTGCTGCCCGTCGAGCGGCTGTGGATTTCGTCTTTGACGCAAGAGGCGATCACGCAGGGAATCGGCAAGCTTCGATCGGGCAAAGCGTTCGATGATTTGGCGCAAGCTGCGCGATGTCGATCGGAAGCAGACTGGCTGGTCGGAATGAATGCGACGCGCGCAGTGACGATTTGGCGGAACAGTCAGCGAGGCGTGCTTTTGTCCGTCGGGAGAGTGCAGACACCGACGCTGGCGTTGCTGGTCGAACGAGAGAAACAGATTGTCGAGTTTGTGCCCGTCGATTATTTCGAGGTTCAATCGAATCTGCGACGGAAAGTGGCTCCGAACGACCAGTTCATCGCCAGGTGGCAATTTGGAAAAACGCACCGGCTCGCGACGAGAACGCTGGCCGATCGCATCGTTTCTCGAGACAAAGTGGGGATGGTTTCCGTCGAAAACATCGAAGAAAAGCGCGTGCGTGAGCCTCCGCCGTTGCTGTTCGACTTGACCTCTCTGCAAAGGACTTGCAACCGGCGGTTCGGTTTTTCCGCGCAACAGACGCTTTCCATTGCGCAGCAGCTATACGAAGAGCACAAGCTGCTCAGCTACCCGCGAACGGACTCTCGCCATCTTTCCAAAGATCTGTTTTCACAACTTCCCGAGATTTTTTCTGCCGTTGGGCAGTGCGCAGCGTATTCCGCATTTTCGGGGAAGCTTGGCGCGGTGACTCCTCCTGCGCGGGTGTTTCAGGACCACAAGGTGACGGATCATCACGCCATCATTCCGACGACGACGCCGCTTTCTTCTGGCCGTCTTGCGGCGTTGACCCGTGATGAAAAAAACGTGCTGGATTTGGTAATACGCCGCTTTCTGGGCGTGTTTTTTCCCGATGCAGAGTTTGCGCAGACGCGGGTCACGATCAAAGTGGATGCGGGCGTGATGCAAGATCCCCAAACCCCAGAAACCGATGCAGAGGGCCGACTGACTGCGGTGCCGCCGCCTCCCGATCGATATGTTGCGCAGGGGAAACGGCGAATTGTTGCGGGCTGGCAAGAGGTAGCAGGGTTTTCAGGAACAGAGGGTTCACAGAGTCCGAAAGAACAGGATTCCCACGAAAGGGAAGACGATGCGGAATGGCCAAACCAGGTGATTCCTTCTCTGCATGTGGGCGAAGTTCTCGTCGGTGATTTCTTGGCCATCGACAAAAAAACGAAACCACCACCTCGCTTTTCGGAGGCGACCCTTTTGTCGGCCATGGAACAAGCGGGGAAGGGCCTTTCGGATGCCGAACTCAGGCACGCAATGAAAGACACGGGGCTGGGGACTCCGGCGACTCGAGCGACGATCATTGAGACCCTGCTCAAGCGGCAATACATCGAACGTCAAGGCCGACAACTTCACCCAACTTGTTTGGGACAGGATTTGATCAGAAAGCTGCCGGATGCGGGGCTTGCTTCGGCGGAATGGACGGGTAAATGGGAAGCGCGGCTGTGTCGGATGGCTCGCGGAGAAGAAACCGCAGAGAACTTCATGTCAGACATCGCCGCCTATGTGCGTGAACTGGTGTCTTGTGTGCGCGCGTTGCCGAACCCTGAACGAGTGGACATACCGAAACGCGCCGAGAAAAAAACCACCCGTTCGCAGGCTAGATCCACAAAGAGACAGCGAACTTCGCAGCCGTCGCCTGGGACGCCGCTTGCGCCTTCGGTGCGGTGCCCTCGTTGCCAGCGCGCAGATGTGATTTGGGGAAAACAAGCGTGGGGCTGCGCAAACTTTCGGGAATGCACATTCCGCATTCCCTTTGTGGTGGGGGAAACTCGATTGTCCGTCGCCAATGTGACTGCGCTTTTGGCCAAGGGATCGATTCGGCTCACACGAAAAAACCAGAAGTTGGCCCTGCGCTTGAACGTGGTAGCAGAGCCGCCGCTGGCCGTGACTCCTTCCTGAACCTTTTCATCGTCAAAAGGGGGCGGAGGAATGAGTCGGCAGAGTGGAACGGAAAAGAGGATGGGAAAACGGATTTGCGCGTGAACAGAGCTTACGGACGGGCGGGGGCCAGCTCTGGACAGTTCACAAAGAATGGCGCGGAATATCCGCCATCGACGACCAACCGATAGATGTGACATTCCGAGCGGCTAGCAGGCTGACTTGTGTGACCCTCGAACGTTCCCACACTTTCGGCGTTCCGAAAGAGTTCCCCCTCGCCACCTTCCCAGCGAATGTTGACGTGCTGGCTGGCCACAATGTGATCGCCAACGCCAACGGCTTCTGGGCGATCGTCTGCAAACACGCGGACACCACAGGGGGTAGGTGATCGAACACACACGCGCCCATGTGTAAGACCCTGCCGCAGTTCTTCGGGAGTGCGATCGCGCGCGGCGATGTAGATCGTGGGACGAATCAGCGAGTCACGGCTGTCTGAGCCACCGATTGGAACCAGCCGACGTTTCTTGCGAATGATCTCCAAATCCATGCGGCTCATCACCGCAGAAACCGACGCAACGGGGTCGCCGAGCGCGTACTGATCGCGCCACACCGACAAAGGCACGCTGTACGCTTCCATGCCGTCGTACAAATTGTGCAAGGCCAGAATGTCTTTTGGAAAGCCCGCTGACGGTTTCGTAAGCGGCTTCCAACTGCGATCGACATTCGAGTAGTTGTTCACAGAATCAACGGGCGCTTTCACGGGCGTTGCAAGCGGGGTGTTCAAAAACACGAGCGCGCCGCGCATCCACAACAGATTGATGAACGCCGTTGGATTCGCGCGCAAATCGTCACGCGACACGTCGTTGAGTGCTTTGGGAATGTCTGTGCCGATGATCGTGGCCGAGCCATTTTTGTCGTCTGCATACTCGGCCCCGACCATCATCAAAACGCCTTTTTCAGACAGTGACGAAAGCGTTGCCTGGAGCGTGGGCCAGTCGCGTTTCACTCGTTCGTACTGATCTGCGCTTTCCCAAAAACGGGCGGGAATCTGCGGCGTTACGAACACAAAATCGAGGCCCGATTTGTTTGCCAAGTCGACCGACGCCTTGAGAGAGCGTTCGACTTTGCGCGGATCATCAGGCGGGCTGATGTGGAAGTTCATATCGCCAGCCCACAGCCGATACGCGCCTTGCATCTGCACATTTTTGTGCTGTTTTGGCTTGTATGCAGCCTCGGTGGACAATGCCGTGAAAAAGGTCCGACAGGCTCCTGTCAGCAACACCACGGAAACTGCACAACCAGCCCACAACCACTTGGGCGGCACTACTTTGGGGGTCGCGGGACGCGCGACGCGACGCTCAATCTCTTTCATCAGGGCGATAGTAGGGGGCTTTGGGAGGCAAAGTCAAAGGCCGGTTTGCACGCCGGTTTTGCGAGGCTTCTTTTATCGCCGGTCGCACCGTCTTTGTCGGGCGCTCCCGAGTTCGGATATTGCGCGAAACTGCGCTCAAGAAGGCGGTGGAGCAGCAAGCCTACATGTCGTTCCAGAAGCCACGGGAAACACGGCGTGGAACAGCGGGCGTTTTTTCTGCGCGAAAAGTCGCATGGAGGGAATCGCTCTCGTCGAGGTATAATTGGACGGAGTGTTGCTTTCTGAATCACATCATCCCATCGAGGGAGGGGAAGAGAACAGATGATGAGGAAATTTGGTTTGTGGCTCCTTGGGTTTTCGGTGTTGGGAGCTTTTTCGGCTGTTGCGGCACCGCGCAATGTGCCGCAGGCGCTCAAATCCAAGACGCGCTACACGGGAGCACACCCGGTTGCCGTGGATGGAAATGGCTACTGCCAGATCGACGTGCCTCACACGCACGATTACGCGCCGGACAAGCCCAATTTGTATCAGCGCGTCGGGGACGACTACGTGTTTTCGGGAGACCCCGTTCCGTTCGGTTACGACGGCGAAAAAACGGTCTATTACGGACACCATCCGATTCCCCTGAACCAAGAGGGGTCGTTGGGGGCGCTGCCTCCACCCTCAAGGTTCTGTTTTTTGAAAGGACCGCACCATCACGAGTACCCCGCACCGCCAGCCATGGTCGGCTACAAAGTGCAGAACAACGTGATTTTCTATGTGGGTCCGATCCCTCCTGAAGTGTCCAAAGCGCGACCCCAGATCGAAAAAACACTTGAGGTGGAGTACCGACCGTACACCGCACAAAGGCCCAAAGTCGTGGTCGAGCCTCCTCCCGAATGGCAAGGCACGGTCTATGTCGAGCCGCCTCCGGTTGTCGTTGCTCCCGCACATCCGACGGTGGTGGTCGCGCCTCCGGCTCCGGTTGTCGTTGCGCCACCTGTGCCAGCCGTCGTGGTTGCGCCTCCAGCACCGGTCGTGATTGGGGTTCCGGGGGCCGTGATTTTGCACGGACACGGTCACGGTCACGGACATGGTCATCACAAAGGCTGGTTTCACCCCGGAAAAGGCAAGGGGCACTGGAAACGGTGGTGATGGGAGTGAGCTAGGCCCAGCGTCGGTTTTCAGGTTTACATACTGAGGTGTTACGGAGGCCACGCGAGCAGCAGTGTGCCGGTGATGAGGGCCGCGCCTCCCACAGCAGACAGAGCCGCACCGGGTACTACTGTGTCGTAGATTTGCGGACAAGAGGACACAGGGTCCGACAGGGAAGATACGCAGTAGCTGTTCACGGCGAGGGCCGAGATCCCAAAGCCAAGGGCAATTGCCCCAAGCCCGATGGCCGTTGCGCCGACGCCGATTCTCCATTTTGGACGTACCAAAGGACCCGTTTTTGCCGCCGGCGGCACCGAAGAAACCGAGTTGCTGGGTTCTTCGGTGTCGTTTCCGACCATCAACGTCAACTCCACCGTTTGCCGTTGCCCTGCTTCGACGGTGATTTCTCGCTGAAGTGGAGAGAAGCCGGGCTTGCGCAGGACCAGCGGGTACGTTCCCGCCCAGACGGGCCGACGCAGCGGCGTTTGTCCCAGCACGCGGTTTCCCAGGCGAACATGAGTGACATCAGGCACCGAATGAACCACCAGCGTGCCACGCGGGCGACGCAATGCAGCGTCTAGCCCCTCGTTCAGAAGCTCTGCTGTCTTGCTGCGGACAGTCTCTGCATCGCACGGCACACACGTTTTTTCGACGGTGGCAGCGGGTTCCATGATCGCCGGGTCAAACACAGAAAGCTGCAATCGCACTTCTTTTGTGCCCCTTTTCGCGGGAGTCACCAAGGCGCGAACAGAGAGCAGCCAATTCGCCTGGTTTTCCTCGGCCAAGGAAAATTGACAGCGTTCCTCGGTGACGCAATTTGCAAGCTGGGGCGCAGCCAACAGGGCAATCGCCTGCGTTTGCAAACCAAGGCTCTTTTCAAGGTTCACTTGCTTGGTCGCCTGTTCGATGGACGCGATTTCCTGGGCTGTCAGCGCGCTTGCTGGATCGCTGGTTTGTGGACTTTGTGAAACGACCAAAAGTGCGGCTTTCTGCAATGTCGCAACCACAACGTCCGACGAAAGATTGAACCGCAGTTCTGCGACTCGTGAAGCCAGCACTTTGTGTTGTTCTTCGAGCCGCTTGTTGCCCAAACTCAGCGCGATTTTGTGAAGCCCCGGAGACAGAAGCAGAGGAGCAGCCAGAGGCAAAACACCGACGGGCCGATTGTCTACGAACACCATCGAACCACGATCGCCCTCGACGACAACTTCTCCGGCGGGCATCTTCTGCGCCAAAAGTGCCTCACGCGCCACACGCAGATCGTCTTCTTGCGCTCCTCCGGTGTCCGCCAAAAAGCGACGAAACAAATCGGCGGCCTCCAGGCCCTTTTTCTGCTCCTTCAGAAGCAACGCCAGCAGAAACAACTTTTCTGGTGTTGGAGATTGCCGAATAGAATCATCGAGTAATTTTTCGGCACCCACAAAGTCCGTTTGGCTCAACGCTTTTTGGACTTGTTCGCGCAAAGAGGCAGCCGGTTGTTGGGTTGCAGCCGGTGCCGCTTTTTTTTTGCAAAAGCCAATCGGCAGCTGCCCGGACGACACCAGGCAGACCAAACCGACAGCCACAAAACGACTATTTACACGTGCGCAGTTCGACGGTTTCGCCCGCATCCAGTTCGACCGCCTTACGTTGACCACCACCGACGCTGACTTGGTGTTTGCCGGGCGGCATGAAGACTTCGACTTTTTGACATCGCTTGGAGATGTTCTTGTAAAGAATCAACCTGCCTAGCTTCCGGTGTAGCCGCTCAACCCCTTGATGTGCTGCGTCATACAAAGCCCGCACGGGCGGGCGTTTTCCGGTCGTCTTGCTTTGCAAAATCTTCTGGTACTCCGACATGGCGTTGGCCAACAGCCCCAGCTTCTCATAAGTTGCGCCAAGCTGGTAAGCCAAATTACTATTTACTTGGTCGCACTTTGGAAGAGACAAGCGCTTGTTCGCACACAGCTGACTCGTCTTCTCCAACGCTTTTTGCGCTGCCCGGAAATTGCCAGCCTTGTACAACGTATTTCCCGTTGCGAATTGTTGTTCGACCGCAAGGTTGGCTTTGGCTGCTTCCTGCGATAGCGTTGGGGTCGGCACCGTGTCAGCCGCCTCATCCCCTGGGCCTTTGCGCGTCGTTTGGCCGGTTGCGGGTCGTTTTTCGGTACTCGGCAACGGAACGCTCGCCTGAAAGCGCACCAGGACCGCAATCGCCCGAGCACGAACCGCGACATCGCTATCCTCGGCCAGCACGCGAACTGCTGGCCAAGCCACCCGCAAGGACGCTCCCCCTTGTTCACAATGCGATTCCACCACATCCACCAGACGAAACCGAACGGTCGCATCAGGATCGCGCGTGGCTTTGAGAAGCAGCGCACCGGCGTCCTCCGCAGACAGAGACGCCAGCCTGTTGATGGCTTGCAGTCGTTCGAGCACATCCGAGCTGGCGAGCAACGTGTTGAGGTCCGGCGCTTTGTTTTCGACTTGGGGTGGCAACGCACCCTTCTTTCCAAGCCAATCGTAGGCCTGCACACCGATGCCGCCCCCGTGTTGCAGCGCCTCACGCAGGATTTTCAGCAAGGCTGGTGATTTCTCGCCGTGTTGCAACAGCAGAACGGCTGCCTGAAACCGAACCAGCAGATCGCGATCTTTCGTCAGTGCCCACAGCAAGTTGGTCGGCAATTTCGAGTCTGCCGACGCCTCCAAAATCGCGACCCGCCGCACGGCAACATCGGGCGAACGGAGCCCCTGATGCAGCGTGTTGCGCCGCGACGCATCACCCAAGCGCAAAAGCGCCGCTGCAGCGACGGTTTTTTCTTCGGAAAGACCTTCGTCGGCTCGCTTCCTGAGCAAGGACTTCAGTCGTTCAGTCGCCTGTAGATCGTGCGTTTTTTTTGCGACGTTCAGCGACGATCGAATCGCGGTCAGCCGAACCGGCAAAGACGAATCCGCGAGTGCTGACTGCAACAGTTCCAAAATCTGCTTGACCGTCGCCTGTGCTTCTTTTTCCGCTCTGTTGGACTGTCCGGTTGCCGTCGGCGTTTTGGTCGGCGCACTTTCACCGAGCAAAGCCACAGCCGATTGCCGCACGGTCCAGTTGTCGTCCTCAAGCGCTTGCTTGGCCCATGCCACACCCTGCTCGGAAAGCTGCTCTGGATCTAAGCTCGTCTGCCGAAGCAGCGCACCTGCACATACCTGCCTGAGTGGCTCTGGCGCGATTCCTTCCAGCAGACATTCCAAAAGCAGTTTTGTGTCGCTCCGATCCGAACAGCGAAGCAAACCGAACGCGGCTTCCAGTTTGTCTGCCAAGCTGGTTTTTTGGTCGCGCAGCACGTCCCTGAAGAGTCCCCGAAACGACGGATCGTCGTGCGTGCACAGCACTTGCGCCGACAAAAGTTGAGCGGGCCCCGGTTGTTTCGCTGTTTGTTCCAAAAGTTCGCGCATCTCCGGCTGTTCCTGTTTGAGCAAAAGCTCTGCAACCGGAACATCCCGCAGAAGAAGGGGGGGCGTTTTCGGGAGTCCCCCCGACAGTTTGGACATCGCGTCTTCGTCCGAGCGACGTGCAGCCCACAGACGCGCCGCCAGCGCCTCTTCACCCTCTTGGTTTTGCAGCTCGGCCAAGAACTTGTCGGCCTCGGCGTCGCCTTGTTCGGCCAAAAGCTGCGCCACGCCACGTTTGATCGGCAACTGGTCGCTTGTTGCAAGCGAACCCAGTGCTTTGCGCGACAACGGCTCGCCGAGTTTTCGCATCGCCTGAGCAACCGCCAGGCGCAACTGCACCGGATACTCCTCACGCAAATGCGTTTGCAGTGCGGTGAGTGCTCGTCGAGAACCCAAGCTGCCAAGCACTTCCGCCGCTCGGATTTGGACCGGCAGCGCCGAGTCGTCGAGCAGCGGTTCAACGTGACCACGCCAACCTACATCCGAACTGTGCAAAAGGGCTCGCAAGGCCTGTTCCCGAACAGTCGGTTCCGTCGATCGCAGACCCATTTCCAACGTCTTTTTCGCGCTGGCATGCAGCTCAGCCACGCTTTGGTTTGCGTCAGCCGCTTGTTTTTTTTCCACCGACGATTTTTTTGACAAAACAAAACGCCGTACAACCGAACCCGTCACCGACAGCAGCGCGACAACTCCGACGGCGAGAAGCGGAAGTCTGAACCGCCGAACGCGCTCCCAACGGCTGGGCAGAGGCAGATGTTTCGCCAGCGCCTCGGTCAGTGTTTCCAAAAACTCGATCGGAGAAGCCGGAAACGACGGATCGGCCAACGCTCGTCGCAAAAGTTCATCCACGTCGTCGCTGACGCCTGCCAGACGATGCCGCGCCTCCAGCAGCGGCTTTTCCAGGGAAATCGTCTCGGGAAGACGGACTGAAAACGGTTTGCTTTGACACAGCCCGAACACACACTGCGCGGTGGCCCAAAGCAACGTTTTGTCCGTGGTCGGTCGGCTACTTTCTGACGGATTTTCGTCGTGCAAACCCACCAGTTTCATTCTGTGAACCCCGCCCGATTTCCGAACGACAAAGCTGTCGGGCAAAAGCCTACCCAAAACCACATCAGCCGCCTGTAACACACCCACCATCTGACTCAGTTGTTCGACAAAGAGCCTCAGTGTGCGCAGCGTGTACTGGTGCCGCTCGATCCACTCGAGCAGCGTTTCACCGACGATCTCTTCGCTGATGAAGTACGGGCTTTGCGCCGTCTGTCCGCTGTCAAAAATGTCCAACAGCGAGCGGTGGCGCAGCTTGCTTACCTGCCGTGCGACTTGCAAAAAACGCTCTTTTTGCGCAGCCGAAGCAGAGGGTTCCAACACATGACACGTCGCTGAGCGCCGCAGTTGTTGGTGCCGCGCCGTGTAACGCAAAACCGAACCAAAACGGCCCCCAAACGCCGTCAGTTCGTATTCGCCGACGGAACTACCCACGAGCGTTTGCGGCTCAAAGCTCATTTCGTTGCGGCCACCCGGTTTTTCTCGCAGTGCCGCATCGCGATGTGTGCGACGGCGGCGCTCAACCTCACACGCCCATCCGCATCTGCCAGAAGCGACGCAACCTGTTCGGAATCACAGGTGTTCTTGCTCTGTGTGGCCAGTCTTCCCAGGCTCGCGACTGCTTTTTGCCGAATCATCGCCGAGGGAGCTTCGAGTTTGGGTTTCAGTGTTTCCAACGCCCGCACATCACCTGACGCCGCGAGCAATGCAGCAAACGACAAGTCCTCTGGATGTGTTCGGGAAAGTTCGTACAGCACGTCCCGCCCCTCTTTGATCCCGGACAGCGCCAGCACCTCCGCAGCCTCTGCCCGCAAATGCGGATTGGATTCCTTTATCGCCTTGTTCAGCCGCTTGGTCGTCTCGGGTTCCCGCATACGAAACAATTCTCGCAGCGCCGATCGATAGACCGATGGACGAATGCTCCCTTGGTTCACACTCCGCCGTGTCACCTCTTTCAATTCGGCCCCCTTGACTACCCCTTTTTGTGCCATCACGACATACGCTCTCAGCTGCGTTTCTCCGTCGAGGGCCGCACTCCTAGTGGATGCGGAGAGAGCCATTTGCACCGACATGTCCCCCCATTGCATGCGCGCGATCATCGTTTCAATGCCCACGACACCACCGGCTTTTTCACCGAGCTTTTTCAGTGCCCCCAACATCGCCGCATCCGCCCTTCCTCCTAAACTTCCCATGGCTTGCAGAGCTGCTTTCGAGACAGCAGGCTCCTCGTCGAGAAGCAACGTGTTCAACTCCTTTTGCAGCGTGTTGCCGCCCACTTCTCCGATGGTTTGTGCCAATGCCCGACGTTCGTCCTTTGGACCCCCAAGCGCCATCGAGACACGTTGCAGCGCAACCTCGGCGGGCGACACCGATTTTCTAGGTTGTTTTCCGGGGATAGGAGGATCTTTCTTTTCGACCAGTTTCGCTGGCAGTGGGCGAGACCCCCGAAGAAGCCACGCCGTGCCTCCTATTGCCAACATTGCGACAACGGCAACAGGCAGCCACCACCTTTTCGCCACGAAATGAGTCAGACTGGAACGTGCATTTTCGGGAATCGAAGTACCACTCGAATGCGTCGAGTTCATTTGGCTTTTGTCCGACAGGTCAGGTAGTGCGACCATGGGCCAAGCCGTCTGAAGTTCATCCAGAAATTCCCCTACATTTTGGTACCGCTGCTCAGCCTCCTTCGCCAGCGCCCGAGCCAAAATCCGGTCCATCTCAGGCCAATTGATCTTTGGGCGATTCAAACCTTTTTGTAGCGCAATTTCCGACGGTGGCGTCAGCGTGTCGTACAGGTGTTTGGACAGCACTTCAATCGGACTCCCAGAGAACGGTCTCTGTCCCGCCAGTGCCTCATACAACATCACCCCGATGGAGTATACGTCTGTCCTCGCATCGACTTGTGCGGAATGGCGAATCTGTTCCGGTGCCATATACGCTGGAGTTCCCAACATTGCTCCGCTCACCGTTGTCATCCCCGCCCCCGGCTGCCCCAAATTCTTGGCCACCCCAAAATCCAAAAGCTTCACCTGCACCCCTCCTTCCCCATCCCCCACAATCATCACATTATCCGGCTTGAGGTCC
>Ga0268298_10000299_pt1 | contig 64857 bp, 46 predicted proteins | sample WWTPWeurt_MetaG_FD_194462 | JGI IMG/M metagenome (GOLD analysis project Ga0268298, IMG submission 194462) | Activated sludge microbial communities from WWTP in Nijmegen, Gelderland, Netherland - WWTP Weurt | ecosystem: Engineered > WWTP > Aerobic digester > Activated sludge | place...
GCCCAGGGCGTGAAGACGGGCATCACCCTCACGGGGGCGCCCCGGCTCACCGCCAACGAGGCCAAGGCCATCGCCCTGCGGAACCTCGCCGCCAAGGGCGTGATGACCCATGCCCCCAAGGTGGAGCGGGTGGTATTCCCCACCCGCTACACCGGCGGCATGGTGAGTACCTTCGATGCCAAGGCCAAGCGCGAGATCCTCGATAAGGAAATGAGCACTTGGGCCAAGGCCCCCGCAGACCCCTACGTGTGGGCCTACGAGGTCCGCACCCTCCTGATGAACAAGAAGGACGGCCACCGGGAGCTCAACTACATCATCGACGGCAACACCGGCGCCATCCTCCGCAAGTGGAGCGGCCTCCAGGCGGCCGCCGCAGAGACCCCAGCCACCAACACCGGGAACAGCTATTTCCGAGGTCCGGTCACCCTCTCCGCCAGCCAGTCCTCGGCTGACGGTACCTACACCCTGGCGGCCCTGGACCGGGGCACCAAGCCCCAGCCCTTCGCAGCGGAGCAGGGCGTCACCCAGCTGGGCATGACCACCTACTACGCCTTCTACGACCTGGCGAACTGGAACCAGTACAGCTTTACCCCATTCGCCGGCCACGCCTCGGCCACTTGGGGCGACGGCACCCGGTTGCCTTATCCCTTCAATTGGACCGCCACCGGTTGGGATGATCCCAACCTCTGGGAGTTCAGCGCCGACGGCAACCAGATGTATCTGCAGGGAACCCTGAGCCCGGCGGGTGAGACCAGCGCCGTGGACGCCCACTTCGGCGTCTGCAGCACCTGGGACTTCTTCAAGAATGTCTTCGGCCGGGTGGGCATCGACAACCAGGACACCTCCACGCTGGCCGTGGTCAGCGACCTGAATCCCTTTACGGGTGGTGCCTTTCCCGACAACGCCTACTGGTCGAGCTGGAACTTCGGCATGCACTTCGGTGAGGGCTCCTACGAACCCACCTACAACCCGGGTGGCCTCCTGGCCATCACCGAGCTCGACATCACAGCCCACGAGCTGAGCCACGGCGTCATGGAGTACTCGGCCAGCCTCATCTACGCGGGGCAGTCCGGGGGCCTCAACGAGGGCAACTCGGACTTCTTCGGGAAGATGGTGCAGGCCTATGTCGAAGGCGGCGCCACCGGTGCCAGCGTGCCGAACTTCCCGGCAGGCGACCTCACCAAGTGGGAGGTGGGCCACAACAGCGCCCCACCCGGGGGCAGCGGCTTCAGGTACATGTACAAGCAGAGCAAGGACGGCATCAGCGCCGATTGGCACTACGACGGCATCGACATGCTGGACGTGCACTACAGCAGCGGTGTGTTCAACCGTGCCATGTTCTTCCTGACCTCCGGCGCCTCGGCCAATGCGGCCAGCGAGACCTACAGCCCCTTCCTGCCCCAGGGGATGACCGGCATAGGCAACGACAAGGCTTCCCATATCTGGTACAAGGCCATCACCGAGCACCTGGCCAGCGACGCAGACTTCGCCGCGGCCCGCGCGGCCGCCATTCTCTCCGCCCAGGAGCTGTACGGTGCCGGGTCCGCGGAGGAACTCGCGGTCTGGAAAGCCTGGGCCGGTGTGAACGTGGGTCCCGCCACGCCCACCGAAGCCCCGCGCGTATGGGTGTCCTGGCCCACCACCAACCCTGAAGGCAGCTGGTTCTTCGACCATGCCGCCGATGGCTCCCGGTGGATCAACCTGCAGTTCTTCCCGACCCGCACCCAGGCCCGGCTCAAAGTGGACGTTGCCAACACTACGAACACGGGCATCACCTATTCCCTGGCCTCTTATCGCCAGAATGGTCAGGACATGGGGGGACTCGTCTCGCCGGACGGCATCTGGACTACGCCCTCGAACACTTACTACGGGGACATCATCAAGCTCAAGGCCACCAGCCAGGCCGCGCCCGACCAGTTCGCCCTGGGCAAGGCTATGGTGGTGGAGGTCGATGCCAACATGGACACGGAGCTGGACGTCTTCGACCTCGGCTACGTGGCCATGAACTGGGGCCTCAACGTCGGTTCGATTCCCAAGTTCACCGCGAACATCGCCGGCTCCTACGATTTCGTGGACGACTGGTCCGTGGTGATCTTCAACCAGGCCTATACCAACGCCTTCCGACTGAAGTAAGTCCAGCTCTCGTTAGACCACCAAGCCCCGGTGCCTTCACAGGCCGGGGCTTCGGCTGTCCGGACAAACCATAGAAGCTAGCGGCCTGCATCAGGGCAGGGGGGCTCCGGCGTTCCAGCCGCCCGCTTCCAGTCGATCCAGCTTCGCCCGCACGGCATCCTGGGCCACCTGCCCATGGACGGGCAGCACCAGCACATCGCCCGGACGGGCCCAGGCGAGCAGGGCGAGCACCGCCTGCTCCTCCGGGAGGACGACCCGCAGCCGATCCGCAGGCAGCCCCTTGGCCTCCAGCTCCCGGCGCAGGAGCTCCGGCACTTCGCCGGGCACGCGCCCCCGCAGGTAGCCGTCCAGATCCTTCAGCACCACGCGGTCGGGTTGGAAGCGGGCTGCGGTGTCCGCCAGCAGGCGGATGGCCTCGTCCTCGCGGTTGCCGGCCTGGCCCAGGACCAGCCCGAGCCTTCCGGTGCGGGGAGAGGCCGCGGCCACCCCCAGAAGGCCGGCGAGGCCCTCCGGGTTGTGGGCATAGTCCATGAAGAGGGTGAGGCCGCCGAAGCGCCAGGCTTCCAGCCGCCCCGGATTGTCTCTATGGGCGGCGCCGAAGGCCGCCAGCACCCGGGCGATGGTCGCGGGCGCGATGCCGAGGGCGGCGCCGGCCAGCGCCGCACCGGCCAGGTTCGCGATGTTGTAGGTGGCGTGACCGCCCACGCTCAGGGGCATGGTGGCCACCGCGCCGAGGTCATGGACGCTGCCCTGCCAGGCGAGGCTCAGGTGGCCGTCCTGCACGCCGCAAGTGGCGCCCCCCAGCCGCCGGTGTTCCTGCAGCACCGGGTGGTCGGCGTCCAGCGCGAACCAGCCGAGCGCGCAGTCCAGATCGAGGCCGTGGGCGACCAGCAGGGGGTCGTCCGCGTTGAGCACCAGCAGCCCACCGGGAACCACGGCGCGGGCCACCACGAGCTTGGCCTCGGCCAGGTCTTCCAGACCGTGGATGCCGTACTCGCCGAAGTGGTCGGCGCTCACATTGGTGATGACCGCAACCGGGGTTTGGGCCAGCGCCAGGCCCCGCCGGAGGATGCCGCCTCGGGCGGTCTCGAGGAGGGCCGCCTCGACCCGGGCATCCCTCAGCACGACTCTGGCGCCCATGGGGCCGGAGTAGTCCCCGGCCTCGACGAGCGCGCCCGCGATGCTGACGCCATCGGTGCAGGTGAAGCCGGTCGTCCAGCCCTGGGCGGTGGCCATGGCGGCTAGCAGGCGCGTGGTGGTGGTCTTGCCGTTGGAGCCCGTCACCAGGACCGTGGGGATGCCGTGCAGGCGTGACCAGGGCACCTGGTCCAGCGCGGGGAGCGCGTCCATGGGCCAGGCCTGATGACCGCAGCCGGCCCCCAGGGAGAGGCTGTCCTCACCCAGGAGGGTGGGCAGGTTGCGCCGGTGCGCCTCCGCCAGCAGGGCCATCAGGGCGGGCCGCGCCTCGTCGGCGGCCAGGGCCGCCAGCGTCCTCGCCGCCGAGGTGGCATCTCCCACCGCCGGGTTGCCCGGGGCGCAGGGCCGGGGGAAGCGAAGGTCGGTCGTCTCCTCCAGCGCCTGCTGCCAGGCCCACTCGTTGACCTCGGTCGCCGTGAAGAGCTGGTCCTCCGGCGCTTCGAAGGCCAGGGTGGCGCCACCGGCGTGCAACCGTGCCACCACCGGGCCTTCGGTCCAACCCAAGTGCCGCCGCATCTCGGTGACGAGGCACTCCCAACGGGCCAGCGCCGCGGAGGCACCGCCGCCGGGCAGGGGCGCTTCGAGCACGGCGCCGCAGGCTCCGAACCAGAGGTTCGGACCCGTGAGCCGACGACTCTCCTCGAAGGGGGAGGTCCCGATCCCGCTCAGTCGTCACTCTCCCGGGCGAAGCGGACACCGCGCTCATCCCGAATGAGGCCCTCGATCTCGAGGGCAGGTTCCTCCTGGCTGGGGCCCGGGGCCGGGGGCTCGAAGGTGCTGGGGGGAGGCGGTGCGGCGGCGCTGACGGGAGCACCTTCCGGCCGGAACTTGATGATCTGCTTCCATGACCGGGTCAGGGCATCGGCGAAAACCAGCAGCAGGTCCCCGGTCTGGCCCATGCGCAGGGCGGCGTCGGTGGCTTCCTGCTCGTCCGGGATGATGCTGATGGCAGAGGCGGGCACGCCCTTGGCCTCCAGAGCCCTGGCCATGATGCGGGGCACCTCGTCCCCGTCGCGGCCGCGGAGGCCATCGTCCCGGCGGCAGATGTAGTGGTCGAAGCGGCCGGCCACCGTGTGGGCGATGGCCACGAGGTCCTCGTCGCGCCGATCGCCCGGTCCAGCCAGGACCACGATGCGCCGGCCCGTGACATCGAGGGCGCAGGCCAGGTCGGCCATGACGCCGACGGCATGGGCATTGTGGCCGTAGTCGAAAATCACCTTGAAGGGGTGCTTGTCGAAGACGTTCATGCGCCCCGGGGCCTGGAAGAAGGTGGTATCGAAGGTGCGCAGCGCCATGCGGATGGCATCCAGCTTGATGCCCAGGGAGAAGGCCATGGCCGCCGCGAACATGGCGTTCTGCACGTTGTGCAGGGCGCGGCCCTCCATGGTGGCGGGGATCAGGTGCGTCCAGAGCAGCGGGATGTGGCTGCCCTTGTCGTAGAGGGTGATCATCTGGCCGTTGACCCCCGCCTCCAGGGCGCAGGCCCGGCCCCCGGCGCGGATGTGCTCACGCACCAGCGTGTGCTGGGGATTCATGGTGACGTAGCAGATGGTCTTGGCCTCCGTGTAGGCCGACATCTTCACTACCTGGGGATCGTCGGCGTTGAGCACCGCGCAGTCCCGCGCCACCTCCACGAGGATGCGCTTCACTTCCGCCAGCTGCTCCAGGGTGTCGATGCCCTTCAGGCCCAGGTGGTCGGACTGTACGTTGAGCACGGCGCCCACGTTCACGAAGGGCACGCCCATGCCCGCCCGCAACAGCCCGCCCCGGGCGATCTCCAGCACGGCCAAGTCGATGTGTGGATCGGCCAGGACCATGCGCGTGGCCACGGGGCCGGTCATGTCGCCTTCCACCGTTCGCTGGCCATTGATGTAGACCCCGTCGGTGGTGGTGAGTCCCGGGGTGTAGCCCGCCATCTTGGCCACGTGCGCCAGCATGCGGGCCGTGGTGGTCTTGCCGTTGGTGCCCGTGAGTCCGGCCACGGGCACCCGGGACGGTGTCCCGTGGGGGAAGAGCATGTCGATGACGGGGCCCGCCGCGTCGCGGGGCGTGCCCTCGCTGGGGTGCACGTGCATGCGGAAGCCCGGCGCGGCATTCACCTCGCAGATGGCGCCGCCCACGCTGCGGTAGCTCTCAGTGATGTCGGGGCTGAGAAAGTCCACGCCGCCCACGTCCAGGCCGATGGCCCGGATGGCCCGGGTGGCCATGTCCCGGTTGTCGGGATGGATGATGTCGGTGACATCAGTGGCAGTGCCGCCGGTGCTGAGGTTCGCCGTGGAGCGCAGGGGCACGATCTGTCGCTCCGGGGGGATCGAATCCGCCGTGAAGCCCTGCCGGGACAGCATCAGGTCGGCCTGGGCGTCTAGGCTCAGACGAGTCAGTACCTTCTCGTGGCCGACGCCCCGGCGGGGATCGCGGTTGACCTCGTCCACCAGCTCCCGGACCGTGTGGACGCCGTCGCCCACCACGTGGCCCGGCGTGCGGCGGGTGGCGGCCACCAGCTCACCGTTGACCACCAGCAGGCGGTGGTCGTCGCCCTCCACGAAGGTCTCCACGATGACCGTGCGGCTGTGCTCCTTGGCCGCCAGGTAGCCGGCACGCACTTCCTCGTCCGTGGCGAGGCGGATGGAGATGCCCCGCCCGTGGTTGCCGTTGTAGGGCTTGGTGACCACGGGAAAGCCCAGGCGCCGGGCGGCGCGGAGGGCCGCCTCCTCGCTCTGGGCCAGCTCCTGGCGGGGCACCGGCAGGCCGAGGCTGGCCAGGATCTTGTTGGTCTCCTCCTTGTCGCCGGCCAGTTCCACGGCGATGTGCGACGTCCGACCCGTCACGGTGGCCTGGATGCGCTGCTGGTACTTGCCATGGCCGAGCTGGACCAGGGACTGTTCGTTCATGCGCATCCAGGGGATGTCGCGGTCCTCGGCTGCCCGCACCAGGGACATGGTGGAGGGCCCCAGGGCCCGGCGCTGGGCGTAGCGGATGTACTCGTCGCGGGCCGTGGCCCACGCCCAGTCCTCGGGCACGCTGCGCTCGGGCCGGATGTCATCAGGCAGCAGGGAGCAGAGCAGGCGCATGGCCAGCTCCCCGGCCTCGACGCCCTCCTCCTTCTGGGCGTATTCGTAGATCACGGTGTAGACGCCCGGGCGCTCCGCGCTACGGGTCTTGCCGAAGGTCACCTGCTCGCCAGCCACGTTCTGGAGCTCGATGGCCACATGCTCGAGTACGTGCCCTAGCCAGGTGCCCTCGTCCTCGCGCATGCGGCGAACGAAGCCGCCGGGCTCCCCGTAGCTGCAGCCGTGTTCGTGGAGGCCAGGCAGGGCCTGCAGTAGGCCATCGATGAACCCGCTGCCAAGGCGGGCTGTGGGCCACTGCTCCAGGGCCTCCAGGTCGAGTTCCAGGCGGATCACCGGGAAGTGGGCGTAGAGCGAGGGGCCGACGTAGACGGATCGCTGAAGGATGCGCATGGAGTCTTCCTTATCCGGCTGACGGAGTGGGTTTGGTCTGAATCCTACAATACGGCCCAACCCCTCGCGGGGAATCCTTGAATGCCACGATGGGCCTGGTTGTCCAGGATCGGGCTGCTTCCCGGGTCAGGTGCTGGCCTTGGTCCAGGAACGTGCGTCCGGGCCCGGGAACGCCTTGCGGGTGTGGAGGTTGAAGGAGGCGCCCGCCACGAGAATGTGCACGGTCAGTCCCAGGAGGCAGATGGGCTGGCCCGCGTCCGCCTCGTCGATGCCGGAGTACTCGACATTGGCGGCGTCCACCACGGTGATCCCGCCCTTGCCCTCCACTTCCAGCAGGTTGTCGGGGCCGATGAAAGCGGCCGTGTCCTCGTCGAGGCCCAGGCCCACCGAGAAGGGATTGAAGGCCAGGGCCGAGAGCAGGCGGCCCAGGCGGTCCCGCTGCCGGAAGTGCTGGTCGATGATGAAGCGGTTGGTGAGGCCCAGGCCCGGCGCCAAGCTCACGCAGCCCAGGGTTGGGATGGCGCCCTCCTGGCCGAAGGCGATCATGTGCTCGCTGAGAAAGCTCGCACCGGCGGAGGTTCCGGCCGTGTGGACGCCGCGGGCGTTCTGGATGCGAACCAGCTTCGCCATGGGGGTGCCGCCGAGGATGGTGGTCAGCCGCAACTGGTTGCCCCCGGTGAAGAAGATGCCCGTGGCTTCCTCCATACGGGCCAGGCGGTTCTCCTCGAAGCAGTCCCTGCGGGTGTCGAAATCCAGCGCTTTCACTCGGCCTGCGCCCAGCTCACCGAAGATCCGCTCGTAGCGGCTGCCGGTGTCGGGGAGGCGGCTGGCGGTGGGGATCACCACGATGTCGGCCTTGGCCCCGCCGCAGAGCTCAACGAACCGCTTCAGGATGCGGGGGTCGTGCTCCTTCTCCTCGGCGCCTCCAATGGGGATGATGTAGCCCCGCTCCACGCCTTCGGGCACCTGGCTGGGACACATGGGCGGGCTCCTCGATCGTTCCGTGCCGCAGGAGTCGTCCGGGAGGCGCCTCGGGAGTTGCGGTCATCACACGCCTCAGTATACAGGCCCCATGGGCAGCCTCAGAAACCGGGCCGCGGCCTCCAGCCTCCCAGGGCTAATCCATCGTTCCTCCAACCCCTTCGTCCCGTAGGATCTGTCCATGCCTTCCCTCTCCGACCTGATCCAGCGAGCCGCGGACCGGCTGTTCATGCCCTGGGTGCTGCTCGTCCTCATGGGGGGCGGCATCTACCTCACCTGGCGCTTACGTTTCGTGCAGGTCCGCCGCTTCCGCGAAGCGCTGGGCGTCATGCTGTCGGCGCGTCCACAGGGCAAGGACGGCCCCCTGACGCCCTTTCAGGCCTTCATGACGGCTCTGGGCGCCTCCATCGGTACCGGCAACATCGCGGGGGTGGCCACGGCCATCATCTCCGGCGGGCCGGGGGCCCTCTTCTGGATCTGGTGCTACGGCTTCTTCGCCACCGCGATCAAGTTTTGCGAGGCCGTGTTGGGCCTGCGCTTCCGCGTGGCGCAAGGCGACCAGGTGCAAAGCGGGCCTATGTACTACCTACGGGACGGCCTGAAGTCACCGGCCCTGGCCTGGCTCTACGCCGCCGCCGCCTGCCTGGGAGCCCTGACCACCACACCCTTCTCCCAGCCCAACAGCATCGGTGTGGCCCTGAGCCACGTGCTGCCCACCGGTGAGGTGGAGCTGCCCTGGCTGGGCGCCGTCTCGCGCACTTCGCTCGGGGTGGGCCTGGCAGTGGGCGTCCTGACCTGGGCCGTGATCATCGGTGGCATCAAGGCCATTGGCCGCGCGGCGGAGAAGCTGGCGCCGCTCAAGGTGGGCCTCTACCTGGCCGGAGGCCTGATCGTGCTCGTGGCGCACGCCGCGGCCCTCCCCTCGGTGCTGGCACTGGTCTTCCGAGAGGCCTTCTCCCTGCATGCCGCCGGCGGCACGGCCGCGGGCCTGGGCGTGATGATGGCCATGCGCTACGGCGTGGCCCGGGGCGTCTACGCCAACGAGGCGGGCTACGGCACCGCGGCGGTGGCCTATGGCACGGCCCAGAGTGACCGGCCCGAGCAGCAGGGCCTGCACGCGGTGATGGAGACCTTCATCGTCTCCTGCGTGACCTCGTCCATCAGTGCCCTTACCATCCTGGTGAGCGGCGTGGCCCAGCAGTCCATCGCCCTGACCCGCGCCGGGGGCGATGGGCTGACCAGCACGGCGGCGGTGGCCGGTGCCTTCAACACGGTGATGCCCACGGTGGGAGGCTGGATCGTGGCCTTCTGCGCCTTCCTCTTCGGCTACACCACCCTCATCGGCTGGGCCTTCTACGGCGAGCAGGCCCTGGAGTACCTCGTCGGTCCTCGGGCCACCAAGGCCTACCGCTGGGTCTACTGCCTGCTCATCCCCTTCGGCGCCATCGCCAAGCCCACCGCCGTGTGGGCCTGGGGCGACATGATGAACGCGCTGCAGGTGTTCCCGAACATGATCGGCCTCATCGGCTTGGCGGGCCTCGTGGCGAAAGTCGCGACGCGCCAGGACGAAGGGGCGGGCCCCGACTAACTCTCCGTCCGCAGCCGGTAGCCCACGCCCGGCTCGGTCTGAAGGTACTTGGGCCGCGAGGGTTCCGCCTCCAGCTTGTGCCGCAGCTGCGTCATGTAGACGCGGAGATACAGGGGTTGGGCGCCGGCGGCGCCACCCCAGACCTCCTTCAGCAACTGGCGGTGGGTGACCACCTTCCCGGCGTGGCGGATGAGGGTGGTGAAGAGGCTGTATTCCAGGGGCGTGAGGTGCACTTCCTTTCCATCCACCAGCACCTGGCGCTTGGCCAGGTCCACGCGCCAGTGGTCCAGGATGAACACCGGCTCCTGCTGGACTTCCGGACCCGCATGGCGGAGGGCCACGCGCACGCGGGCCAGCAGCTCGCGGGTGCCGAAGGGCTTGGTGAGGTAGTCGTCGGCGCCGGCATCCAGGGCGCCCACCTTGTCCGACTCCTGACCCCGGGCAGAGATCACGATCACGGGCGTACGGCTCCACTCCCGCAGGCGGACGACGAGGTCGAGCCCGTCCATGTCCGGCAGGCCCAGGTCCAGCAGGATCGCCTCAGGCCGGTGCTGGACGGCCAGGGCCAGCCCCTCCTGGCCGGTGCCCGCCTCCAGGTAGCGGTAGCCGCTGCCCTCCAGGGCCACCCGGAGGAAGCGGCGCATCTGTGGCTCGTCCTCCACCAGCAGGATGAGGGCGCCAGGGCCGGTCATGGCACCTCCTCCGGCATCACGGGCGACGTTCCCAGGGGCAGGGTCACGAGGAACTGGGCGCCGCCCTGGGGGTGGTTCACGGCCTGGATGCGCCCATGGTGGGCCGTGACGATGCCCTTGCAGATGGCGAGGCCCAGCCCGGCTCCGGGCCGGTTCGAGGCGGCCTGGCCCCGCGCCAGCTTCTCGAAGATCCGCTCTTCCTCCCCAGCGGGGATGCCCGGTCCCTGGTCGGCGATGGAGAGCGTGAGCGACTTCCCGGTGGCCCAGGCCTTGATGTCCACGGGCGAGCCCGGCGGGGAGTACTTCAGGGCGTTGTCGAGGAGGTTCAGCAACAGCTGTTCCATGAGCACCCCATCCATGGCCACCAGGGGCAGGTCCTCGGGCAGGGCGACCCGCACCCGGTGGGCCTCCAGGGCCAGCTCCCGGCGGTTGAGTGCGGCCCCCACCACCTCCTCCATGGGCATCCACTCGGTGTGGAGATCGAGGGCCCCGGATTCCAGGCGGGTGATGTCCAGCAGGTTGCTGACCAGGCGGTGCAGGCGTTGGGCCTCCTCCTGGGCGGACTGGAGCAGCTCCCGCCGGGCAGGTTCGGGGAGATCCGGTGTCTCCAGGGCCGTGCTGACGGCGCCGGTAATGACGCCCAGCGGCGTGCGCAGGTCATGGGAGACCGAGCTGAGCAGGGCGTTGCGGAGCCGCTCCTCGTCGGCCCGGCGCTTGTCCAGGGCGCCCTGCTCGGCGAGGAGGGCCCGCTCCAGGGCCAGGGCCGTCTGCGTGGCGAAGGCCTCGAGCAGCTGCCGCTGGTCCGGCTCGGCCCAGCGCGGGGCCCCCTGGGGCAGCAGGCCCAGGACGCCGATGGCGCCGGCCGCCCCCTTGAGGGGCAGGTAGGAGGCCCGCGCCCCAGGCAGGGTGAAGGTGCCGAGGCCCGCGGGCTCTGCATGATCGAAAACCCACTGGGCCACGCCCAGCTCCTGGTCGTTGAGCGGGAAGGCCAGGGGGTGGGGGGGTGCCTGCAGTCGCCCATGCTCATCGGGCCGCAGTAGCACGCCCTGGCTCTGGAACTGGGTGGCCACGTTCTGGAGGGCGGAGGCCACCAGGGCTGCGGAGCCCGAGCTGCGGGCCAGTTCCTGCCCCAGCCGGTAGAGGGCGTGGGTGCGCTGCTCCCGGCCGCGGGCCAGGCGGGCCTGGGCGCGGATGCGCTCGGTGAGGTTGCCGATGACCACGCCCATCAGCAGCATGACGGCGAAGGTGCCCACGTGCCGGAAGTCGGTGACGGCGAAGGTGTAGTAGGGGGGCACGAAGAGGAAGTCGAGGGCGGCGACGCTCAGGACGGAGGCCAGCAGGGAGGGCCCGCGGCCAAAGCGCGTGGCCACGATGAGGATGCCCAGGAGGTAGACCATGACGATGTCCGCCAGCTCGGTGCGGCGGAAGATGAGGCTGGCCAGGGTGCTGGCCGCCGCCACCGTGAGGGCGCTCAGCAGGTAGTTGCGCAGGGGGCTCGTGATGGTGCGCCGAATCAGAGGAGTCGCCGGCTCGCGGCCAGGCTCGCCGCTGATGACGTAGACGTCGATGGTTCCGCTGTGGCGGATGAGGTCGTCCACCGTGGAGCCCATCACGAGTTCCACCCAGCGGGGCCGGGAGGGCTTGCCCACCACGATCTTGGTGATGTTCCGGTCCCGGGCGAAGGTGAGGATGTCTTCCACCAGGGCGCCGGCCCCCTCGATGACGGCCGTCTCGCCGCCCAGCTTCTCAGCCAGGCGCAGGTTGGCCTCCAGGCGGGTGCGGTCCTCGTCCGTGAAGCGGAGGTGCTGACGGGACTCTACGTAGAGGGCCAGCCAGGGCGCGCCGAGGGCGCCCGCCATGCGCCGAGTGCCGCGGATGAGGCGCTCCGACAGCTCGCTGGGGCCCACGCAGACGAGCAGGCGGTCACCGGCGGCCCAGGTCTTGTGGATGCCCTCGGCGGCCATGTAGCGGCGCATCTGGGCGTCCACGCTCTCGGCGGTGTGGCGCAGGGCCAGCTCACGCAGGGCCAGGAGGTTGCCCTTGCGGAAGAAGTGATCCTGGGCGTGGCGGGCCTGGTCCGGCAGGTAGACCTTGCCCTCCTTCATGCGCAGCAGCAGATCGTCGGGTGGCAGATCCACCAGTTCCACCTCGTCGGCCCGCTCCAGCACGGTGTCGGGCACGTTCTCCCGGACGAGCACGCCCGTGATCTGGGCCACCACGTCCTTGAGGCTCTCCAGGTGCTGCACGTTCAGGGTGGTGTAGACGTCGATGCCCGCGTCCAGCAGCTCCAGCACGTCCTGCCAGCGCTTGGCATGGCGCGACCCCATCACGTTCGAGTGGGCCAGCTCGTCCATGAGGATCAGCCCGGGTCGGCGCTGCAGGGCCGCGTCCAGGTCGAACTCCGGCAGGAACTGGCCCGCGTAGGCCAGCTCCCGACGGGGCAGGACCTCGAGGCCCTCGATGAGCGCGGCGGTCTCGCTGCGGCCGTGGGTCTCCACCACGCCGATGACCACGTCGAGGCCCTCGGAGCGGCGCTCCTGGGCCTCGGACAGCATGGCGTAGGTCTTGCCGACGCCGGGCGCCGCGCCGAAGAACACCTTCAGTTTGGCCCGGCGCTCCCGGGCCTCCTCCTCCTGCACCACGCGGAGCAGGGCATCCGGGTCGGGTCGACGGTCATCCACGGCCTAAGGCTAGCGCAGCTGGTCGAGGGCGAGGTTCAGCTTCAGGACGTTCACCCGGGTGTCGCCGAGTACGCCCCACTGGGGCCCCTCGGTGTGGGCGGCCACCAGCTCCTTGACCTTGGCCTCATCCAGGCTCCGGGCCTTGGCCACGCGATGCAATTGGAAGGCGGCGGCGGCGGGGCTGATGTGGGGATCCAGGCCGCTGGCGGAGCTGGTCACCAGGTCCACGGGGACGGGGCCGGTGGCTTCGGGATCCGCCGCGCGCAGGGCGGCGATGCGCTCCTCCACGGCCTTCTTCAGGTCGGGATTGCTGGGGGCCAGGTTGGAGCCGCCACTGTTGGCGCCGTTGTAGGGCAGGGGCTTGCCATTGGGGTCCACCGTGGCGGAGGGCCGGCCCCAGAAATCCCTGGGGGCCGTAAAGGACTGCCCGATGAGCTCGGAGCCGATCACCTGGCTGTTCTTCTGGATCAGGCTGCCTGCGGCCTGCCTGGGGAAGAGGACCTTGGAGATCCCGGTGATGAGCGCGGGGTAGGCGAGTCCGGTGATGACGCTGAGGGCGATGAAGGCGACGAGGGCGGGGCGCAGTTGCAGGTTCATGGCGGGTCCTTACGCAGCGAAGTGGAGGGCGACGAGCAGCCAGTCGATGACCTTGATGCCGATGAAGGGCACCACCAGGCCACCCGCGCCGTAGATGAGCAGGTTCCGCTGCAGCAGCTGGGCAGCGCCCACGGACCGGGACTTCACACCGCGCAGGGACAGGGGGATGAGCACGACGATGATCAACGCGTTGAAGATCACCGCCGAGAGGATGGCGCTCTCGGGGCTGTGCAGACCCATGATGTTGAGCGCGCCCAGGGCCGGGTAGGTGGCCACGAAGGCCGCGGGCAGGATGGCGAAGTACTTGGCCACGTCGTTGGCGATGCTGAAGGTGGTGAGTGAGCCGCGGGTCATGAGCATCTGTTTGCCGATCTCCACGATCTCGATGAGCTTCGTGGGATTGGAATCCAGGTCCACCATGTTGCCGGCCTCCTTGGCCGCCTGGGTGCCGCTGTTCATGGCCACGGCCACATCGGCCTGGGCCAGGGCTGGCGCGTCGTTGGTGCCGTCCCCGGTCATGGCCACGAGGCGGCCACCCGCCTGGTATTCGCGGATGAGCTTCAGCTTGGCTTCGGGGGTGGCCTGGGCCAGGAAGTCGTCCACCCCCGCTTCGGCGGCAATGGCCGCGGCGGTCAGCGGATTGTCGCCGGTGATCATCACGGTCTTGATGCCCATGCCACGCAGCTCGGCGAAGCGTTCCTTGATGCCGCCCTTCACGATGTCCTTTAGCTGGATGACGCCCAATGCTCTCGCGGGGGGACCGCCCGGCCTGGCGGCCTCTGCGTCCCCCCGTGCTCCCCCATCGGTGCGGTAGGCGGAGCCTCCCGCACCGATCTGACTCGGGCAATATTCCGCGACAACGAGCGGGGTGCCGCCGGCCATGGCGATCTGATCCACGGTGCGGCGCAGATCCTCGGGGAACTTGCCGCCCTGGGACTGGACATAGTCCTCGATGGCCGAGGCCGCGCCCTTGCGGATCTGGCGCTCGCCGCCCTTCCCCGCGAGGTTCACGCCGCTCATGCGGGTCTGGGCCGTGAAGGGCACGAAGTGGGCGTCGAGGGCGTGGAGGTCCCGCTCCCGGAGGTCGTACTGCTCCTTGGCCAGCACCACGATGCTGCGACCTTCGGGGGTTTCATCGGAGAGCGAGGATAGCTGGGCGGCATCGGCCAAGGCCTTGATGTCCACACCCTCAGCAGGGATGAAGGCCACGGCTTGGCGGTTGCCCAGGGTGATGGTGCCGGTCTTGTCCAGCAACAGCACGTCCACGTCACCGGCGGCCTCCACGGCTCGGCCCGAGGTGGCGATGACGTTGGCCTGGATCATGCGGTCCATGCCGGCGATGCCGATGGCGCTCAGCAACCCGCCGATGGTGGTGGGGATGAGGCAGACCAGCAGGGACACGAGCACCGTGAGGCTCACGGGGCTGCCCTGGCCCGGACCAATAAGGCCTGCGGCCTGGGCGGCCTTGGTGGCGAAGATGGAGTAGGGCAGCAGCGTGGCCACAGCCAGCAGGAAGATGATGGTGAGGCCCGCCAGCAGGATGTCCAGGGCGATCTCGTTGGGCGTCTTCTGGCGCTTGGCGCCCTCCACCATGGCGATCATGCGGTCGAGGAAACTTTCACCGGGATTGGCCGAGATGCGGATCACCAGCCAGTCGGAGAGCACCAGGGTGCCGCCCGTCACGGCGGAACGGTCGCCCCCGCTTTCGCGGATGACGGGGGCGCTCTCACCGGTGATGGCGCTTTCGTTCACGGAGGCCACGCCTTCCACCACCTCGCCGTCGCCAGGGATGGTCTCGCCGGCGGCCACGAGCACGAGGTCGCCGATGCGCAGGTCGGGGGCATCCACGGTGTCGAAGGCGCCCTGGCGATCGGCGCTGCGCAGGCGCTTGGCCTTCACATCGCGCTTGGATTTCCGCAGGGAATCGGCCTGGGCCTTGCCCCGGCCTTCGGCCATGGCCTCGGCGAAGTTGGCGAAGAGCAGGGTGAACCAGAGCCAGAGGGAGATGGCCAGGATGAAGCCGGGCCGCCCGCCGCCATGCCCGGTCAGGGCCTGCACCCACAGCCCCGTGGTGAAGGCACTGCAGACCCACACCGTGAACATGACGGGATTACGCAGCTGGTGCAGGGGGTTCAGCTTCCGGAAAGAGTCGCTCACCGCGCGGCGCACGATGCTGGGTTCGAAGAGGGGGCGGGCTTGACGAGTGGTCCCAACTCGCGTCTGCGAGCGTTGGGGAAGGTCCTGCCGGGAATGAGAAACCATGGTCATCTCCAGACTCAACGAAGGGCCAGCTGCTCGGCGATGGGACCGAGGGCCAGGGCGGGCAGGTAGGTGAGGGCGCCCACCAGCAGGACCACGCCCACCAGCACGCCCACGAAGAGAGGCGTGTGCGTGGGCAGGGTGCCCAGGCTCTCGGGCGTGACCTTCTTGCGGCCCAGGGAACCGGCGATGGCCAGCACCGGGAGGATGACGCCGAAGCGGCCCACCAGCATGGCGAAGGCGAGGCCGTAGTTGTAGAAGGGGATGTTGACGCTGAGGCCGCCGAAGGCGCTGCCGTTGTTCTGGGAGGCGCTGCTAAAGGCGTAGAGGATCTGGGCGAAGCCGTGAGGTCCGGGGTTGGAGACCGAGGCTGTGGCGGTGGTGGAGAGCACGGCCGCCGCGGTGCCGATGAGAATGGCCGCCGAGGGCAGCAGGATGGCGAGAGAGGCCATCTTCATCTCGAAGGCTTCGATCTTCTTCCCCAGGTATTCCGGCGTGCGGCCCACCATGAGGCCGCCGATGAACACGCCCACCAACGCGAAGAGCAGCATGCCGTAGAGGCCCGACCCCACGCCGCCGAAGACCACCTCGCCCAGCTGGATGAGCCACAGGGGCACCAGGCCGCCCAGGGGCGTGAAGGAGTCATGCCAGCCGTTGATGGCGCCACAGGAGGCCGAGGTGGTGATGGTGGCGAAAAGGCTGGTGCTGGCGGTGCCGAAGCGGACTTCCTTGCCCTCCATGTTGCCGCCGCCCTGCTGGAGGGTGGCGACCTGATCCACCGGGAGGTTCTTGAGCCCGGCATTGCCCTTGGCCTCGGCCCAGGTGGTGACGGACAGCGCCAGCACGAAGATCACCGTCATGGCGGACAGCACGGCCCAGCCTTGGCGACGATCCTTCACCATCTTGCCGAAGGTGAGGCAGAGGGCCGCCGGGATGGCGAAGATGGCCAGCATGTGGATGAGGTTGCTGATGGCGTTGGGGTTCTCGAAGGGGTGGGCCGAGTTGGCGTTGAAGAAGCCGCCCCCATTGGTGCCCAGCATCTTGATGGCCACCTGCGAGGCCACGGGCCCCATGGCGATCACCTGGCCCGAGGCGGTATGCACATAAGCGGCCAGGTTCTGGATGGTGCCCTGGGCGACCAGCAGCAGGGCGATGACCGCGCTGAGGGGCAGCAGCACGTAGAGGGTGCCGCGGATGAGATCGACCCAGGCGTTGCCGAGGCCATTCGAGGTGCGGCGCACCAGGCCCCGGATGAGCGCCACCAGCACGGCGATGCCGGTGGCGGCGGACAGGAAGTTCTGCACCGTGAGCCCCAGCATCTGGGTGAGGTAGCTCATGGTGCTTTCACCGCCGTAGGCCTGCCAGTTGGTGTTGGTCATGAAGCTCACGGCGGTGTTGAACGATAGGTCCGTGGGCAGCTTGCCCATGGCCTCGGGATTCATGGGCAGGGCTCCCTGGGCCTTCTGGAGCGCGAAGACCGCCACGAAGCCCAGCAGGTTGAACAAGGCGATGGCCCAGGCGTAGGTCTTCCAGCCCATGTCCTCCTGGCCGGTGACGCCCATGAGGCGGTAGATGCCCCGCTCCACGGGGCCGAGCACCAGATGGAGGAAGGTGCGCTCCCCTTCCATCACCCTGGCGATAAAGGGGCCGAGGGGCACGGCGATGGCCAGGAGGAGGACGAGGAACAGGAGGTTCTGGATCCAGGCATGGCTCATTGGAACTTCTCCGGCTTCAGCAGGGCGAAGGTGAGGTAGCCCAGCAGACCCAGGGCCAGCAGGGCGGCGATGACGAGGGAGGCACTCATTCGAAGGCTCCTGAAGTGGTGGTGAACTGGGCGATGAACCAGAAGATGAGGGGCAGGGACATGAGCGACAGCATCCACAGGGCCGTGGTCCGGGCGGAGCGGCCCTCGGAGCGCAGGTTCCGCACATTCCTCACCCCCAGCCAGGCCACCAGGGTGGCGAGGGGGAAGAACCAGGGCATGACGATGGACACAGCGGCTCCCGCGGAGGCCTGGTCCGTTGACGTCAGGGAGTCGCTGGCTTGGTTCGCCTCCCGATGACCAGGCACCCGCAAGCATGGCCATGGAGGGCGTTAAGGCGGCGTTAGGACTCAGGGCCGATCCGTTAAGTTCCCGCTGGGGTCTGGGCGGGGGAGCATCGATTCAAACACTCAGCCCACCATGACCTGCGCTAAGTGGGTTGCCTGGCAAGCCGCCACAATGCCGCGATGAGTCCGGGCGGGATGCCATGCAGGCATCAGATCGGCTCGCCTATCTCTGCAGAAATCGCAAAGCGATGCCGGCCCCTGCATCCGAATCCTCATGCTCAGAATCGTCGTGGTCTCGATTTCGTACCAGGTGAATCCACCCCTAATAAGTTGGCCCTGAGAAAATCCTCTTCCCGGCGGTTAGGGCTCAATGGCCTTGCCGGCCTCGGCCTTCAGCAGGATCTCGCGCACCATCAAGGTTGCCTCCTCCTGGCTGAGCTGGTCCTTCCAGGCGGGCATGGAGTAGCCGAAGAGGATGCCCTTGCGGATGGTGCGGATCATGGTGCGGATTTCCCGTTCGGAGGCGGGGCCGCTCAGGGTGCGGAAGTCATGGGCGGCCTTCGTGAAATCCAGCCCGCCAAGCTGCCGCCCGTCGGGGCCCTTCGCCGAGCCGTCCAGGCCGTGGCACCGGGTGCAGTTCTGCTGGAAGAAGGCCTTCAGTTCCGGGAGGGTCCTGGTCCTGGGTTCTGCTGCCTGGGCCGCAGGTGCGGCGAGTCCGGCGAGCAGGGCACCCCCGGCCAGGAGGCCGCGGATGCTCCGCCGGAGGCCGGTGAGGGCCGAAGGCTCTGCAGAGATTCCTGTCCAGCGAATGGGATGCACCAGCCCTCCTTGTGGTCCGGGGGCACCCGAGGGGAGCCCGCTCCGTCCATGGTCCAGCAGGCTGACTCGGCCACCAGATCCGGTTCAGGAATGGCGTACGGTCCGGTCAAGCCCGCTTCGCGCGTGCCTCCCTCAGGGCCAGGGCCATTCTGGAACAGGCCTCGTTCTGCTCATCCAGGTCATGGGCCGCGAAGCCGAGGCTGATGAAGGGCAGGCTCTGGCGATGCAGGTCGTAGAGTGCGCCGGGATAGAAGACCACGCCGTGGGCCAGGCAGCGCTCCGTCCAGGCTTCGAGGGGCACATCCTCGGCCACGCGGATCCAGAGCGAGAGACCCTCCCGGGGATTCTTCACGGAGATGGCCGGGTGGAGGTGGAGGAGCAGGCGGTCCACCATGGTCTCCCGGCGCTCGTCCGTGAGCTTGCGGATGCGGCGGAGGTGCCGCACGATCTCGCCGTCGCGCAGGGTCTCTTCGATGGTGGCCTCCTGCACCAGGTTGCCGGGCCAGTCCACTAGCTGCCGCTGCTGGGCCAGGGCCTTGATGAGGCTGGCCTCGCCCGCCAGGAAACCCACCTGGAGACCCGGCGCGAGGATCTGCTCGAAGCTGCTGAAGTAGAGCACCCGCCCGTGGAGGTCCTCGCTGGCCAGGGGCAGGCTGGGGTTCTTCTCCCGGTGGAAGCCCAGGCCGGGATCCCCTTCGAGGATGCGGAAGCCATGGGCCCGGGACAGCTCCAGCAGCCGCTGGCGCCGGGCCGGCTCCAGCGTCACCTGGGTGGGGTGCTGGGGACTGGCCGAGAGGTAGAGCAGGCGGATGGGCTCCTGGATCAGCAGCGCCTCCAGGGCCTCGACGTTCAGGCCGCGGGCATCCACGGGCACGGCGAACAGGCGGGCACCGGCCGAGCGGAAGGCCTCGGCCACCCGGAACATGCCGGGGTTCTCCATGGCCACGGCATCGCCCGGGGCGAAGAGCACCCGGGACACGAGATTCAGGGTGCTCATGAGGCCGCGGGTCAGCAGGAGGTTGCCCGCCTCGACGGTGAGGCCGCGCATGTCACGAAGCATCTTGCCCAGAGAGTTCCGCAGGTCCAGCAGGCCCCGCGGATCCCAGCCCGGCTGGAGCAGCCGTTCGGGATGGAGCTTCAGGATGCGGCCGTAGGCCCGGTGGATGGCGTCGGTGGGCGCGAGCCGCAGATCCGTCGTGTCAGGGATGAGCTGAAAGGACTCGAGGGCCGGGGCCCCCGGCTGGAAGAAGGGCCCGCTGCGCGGGGTGGCGCGCTTCCAGGAGGCGGAGTCCTGCGCAGAGATGCCGGCCGGCACCTCCAGGACGATGGGCAGCTTCCGGGCCACGAAGGTGCCGCGGTCGGGAGCCACCTCGATCCAGCCTTCGGCCTCCAGCTCCTTGTAGGCCGCCAGGGTGGTGTTGCGGTTGACCCCGAGCAGTTCCGCCAAGGCCCTGGTCCCCGGGAGGGCATCCCCGGGCTTGAAGCGCCCGTGTCGGATGCCCTCCTCGAGGGCCTTCACCAGCTGGAGGTACAGGGGTTCCGGATTGGCCCGGTCGAGCGCGATGGCAAGATCCCAGTTGCCCAAAACGGAACTCCTTGGTTCGGATCAGAATCCTGTTGGGTCCAGGTCCCGTCAAGCGCGCATGGCGATCAATAGCCCGTGCCGCCACCGGTGCCGCCGCCCGTGCCGCCGCCCGTACCAACGCCAGCAGTGCCGTAGTTGATGACCGCGAAGAGACCGTGGGTTTCGGCCTGGGGCCCCGCCGTGACGTAGAGGTTGTTGGTCGCCCCGGCGGAGCCGCCGTTGCCGAAGGTCAGACCCCAGAGCCCGCCGATGGTCAGGGGGACGTTGGTCGGTCCCTTGAGCTGGCCCAGCTCCGCCCCCGTGGTGGGATTGAAGGCGGTGATGCGCCCATCGCCGAAATTGCCCACGAGCAGGGCGCCGCTGAAGGGACCAAAATTCGCCGGGGCGAGGGCGATGCCCCACGGGGCATTGAGAGAACCGCCCGAGGCGATTCGGCTGACGAAGCTCCCGTCCAGGCCGAAGACGCTGACGTAGCCGAGGCCCGCCCCGCTGGTCTCCCTCAGAGCCGGCGGCGTGCGCTTGGCGTAGGTCACGTAGAGCTTGGTGCCCAGAACTTGCACGTTATACGGGGAGAAGCCCGCAGGCAGGGTCGGGTCCACCAGGGCCGAGGCGCCCAGGCTCACCGGGGCGTAGGTGCCATCGAAGACATCGATGGTCCCCCCCGTGAAGTTGGCGACGTACAAGTAGCTGGTGGCCCCTACAGTGGCGGTGGCGAGCCCCGTGTAGAGGGCGCCCGCGCCGGAGTTGTCGACCCGGCGGGTGGTGGTGGCACCGGCGCTCCAGCCGCAGAGGCAGCCGTCCAGAGAGGCGAGGATGAACTCGTCGCCGCTGAAACCGGCGGAGCCGTTGAACACCACACCCGTGGGCCCACCCATCACATGGCCCACGACGGAGGGGCTGGACACCACGATGGGTACCGTCGGCTTGTTCCCGAGGCCGTCATAGACCGTGGTCGTGGCTGTGCCCTGGTTGGCCAACCAGAAGTAGGTGGTGGGGCCGTAGGCGATGCCCCAGGGGTTCACGAGGTTGGTGTCGGTGGTGGCGGCCCCGGCCGCAGCCTGGTCTGACACGAGGTGGGTGACCTGGTAGGCGGACGGAGGTGGAGGCGTGCTGGTGGTACCGCCACCGCCCCCACCCCCGCAGGCGATGAGTGACAGGAGGCAGGCGCTGGCGCCGGCCAGCGAGGCTGGCAGGATGGGCCACCGCTTCGACGAGAAGGTGCGGTTGGTTGTGAGGGCTGTTCGTGGCATGGAATCCTCCGGCCCGCGGATGCGGGCAAAGTCCCGGTCAGGGGGCGCGGGATCGAGTACCCGGTCTGCCCAGCTTCGGGTCGCGTGGCACGACCACCAGATCCGGTTCTGAGAAGGCGGCCCCTCCGGTGGGGACAGGGCCCGGCTTCGCCAAAGGGCGGCGGTGGGCTACCATCCACAGAACCCCGTCCCCTGGATGATGATGCTGCTCCGCCGATGGACCCTCGCCCTGGCCGCCGCCACCGCCTTCGGCCAGGAAACCGTGCCCTTTCCGCAGGCCGAGACCTCGCCGTGGGCGCCCGCCTGGGAGCTGACCCTTCGGGCCGATGAGCTGGCCGAACCCAACCTGCCCTCGGACAGTTTCCGCCGTGCCGGACTCCAGCTGCGCCTGCGGTGGACCTGGGAGTGGGAGCCCCTGAAACTCGTCGTCGGTACCCGGTCCGCCGTGGGTTCCGACGGGAACCAGTTCAATGCCGCCCGCTGGGATCAGCAGCCTTCGAATGGTTCTCAGCTGGACGTGGCCCATGGGGACCTCTCCTGGACGACGGAACGGACCTTCGGAACCCTTCGGCTGGGCCTGCAGGAGAACGGCCTGCTGAGCTCCCCGGCGCTCTGGGACCGGAACCTGCGCTTCCTCGGCGCGGGGGGGCTGGTCGGGTTCCGCGGCGCAGAAGGGCTGCTGCAGGAGGCGAGCTTCCGGGTGGCCGCGGGCCGGGTGCGAAACCTCCTGGGAGGCCGGGGCGACCTGCTCGCCGGCCAGTTGGTCCTCAAGCTGGACACCGGCCCCTTCTCCTGGACGGCCCACGCCGGCCGGTGGTGGCACGCCTGGGATCCGGGCGAGGAACGCCTGCGTCGGCTGCCGGGCCACGACCCCCTGGTGCGTCAGCGCATGACCGTGGACGCCGGGGGCGCCGCCGTGAAGTGGAACGCGGTGTTCCCCTGGGAGGCGCGCTGGTTCCAGTCGAAGAACCGCGAGAGCGGGGAGGACAGCGAGGAGGTCCAGGTCTCGGCCGGAAGTCGGGAGCGCACCTGGTGGCCCCAGGTCTCCTTCACCTGGCAGCGGCTCTCCTCCACGGGAACCCTGTATCCCCTGAACGGCGACGAGTGGTGGTTCTACCGGCGGGCCAAGGGCCCGCGCTTCGAGGCGGCGCTGCCGCTCCCGGGCCAGTGGATCCTCTCTCTCGTCTACCTGCGCCAGCAATCAGAGGGGGAGGAGTACGAGGCCACGCGGAAGCTGCTGATTCTGGTGAAACGGTTCTGACCTTAGTAGCTCCGGTCATCGGCCAGGGGTGGGTAGTCCCGGCCGAACTTGTTCTTGTGGGGCTCGACGGGCGGCAGCGAGATTTGGAGGTCCCAGGCGCCCTGGGTGGTGCCGCCGTCCACCTTGAGGGTCCAGGCCTTTTCGCCGGCCTCCGGATGCCAGAGCCGCAGGCGGTAGGTGCCCGGGGGGACGCCCTCGAAGTGGATCCCCGTCCGACCGTCGAGAAGCTGGGCGAAGGGCGTGGTGACCACCCACAGGAAGGCGTTCATCTGGTGATGGACATTGCAGTAGAGCTTGACCAGCCCGGGCCTCGTCACCTTCACCTTGGGGGAGTCCCCGGGCCGGTACTGGCCCGTGTCGAAGCGGTTGCCCTCGGTGACGCTGAAGACGTTGTGCAGGATGTGGTCCAGGTTGGGGAAGGCCACATCCGTGCCCGGGGTGGCGATGGCGACACGGGGGATGAACTGCTTCCCCACGGTCCGGATCACCACGGCCTTCGAGGGGCCCGCGAGGGGCGGGGCTGCGTCCAGGGGTTCCAGCAGGGCCACGCAGTCCTTGAGGGACGGCCGGGCCCGGCCGTCCTTCTCGCGCAGCTGGACCGGGCCCTGCACGCCGCCCGCGCGCAGCGGCAGGATCAGGGCCAGGACGGGCAGGCCGCATGCAAGGGCTCGTATCATGCGTGGATTCCAGAGTAGATTCGACGCAAGTATACCGAGCCCCGAAGGAAGCCCATGCAGCCGACCATGAGGTGGTACCAGACGCTGGCCTGGAGCTATTTCATCCGGCAGGCAGCGGCCATCCTGGGGCTGCTGGCCATCATCTTGTGGGTGGCCTACCGCGAGGCCGAGCGCGGTGCGAGCAGCACGGCCCAGGCCAGCCTCTCGGCCGGGGGCTATGTGCTGGAGCGGGCCTTTGAGCAGCAGGGCCGATCCCTAGACGCCGGCCTCGAGGTCTTCACGCAGTATTCCGGCAACGTCGCCCTCATCGAGCACGCCCTCGAGACGGGGGCCCCGACCAGCCTCACGGACACCCTGGTGGAGAACCTCCCCCGCCTTGGCGCCGAACTGGCCCTGGTGGTCGCGCCGAATGGCCAGGTTCTCGCCAGCACGGCCAAGGGGCCCCGTCCGGCCCTGCCGGAGGTGGGGATCCTCCAGATGGCCCTGGCCCCCGACGAGGCCGCCGCCGCGGGCCACGCCGGACCCTTCTACCGGGGCTTCCTGCGGGTGGACTGGGGTGACCGCCCCGGCGTCTACCACGCGGTGGCGAGGCCGCTGCGCTCTCCTGCGGGCCGATCTCTGGGCGCCATGCTGGTGGGGATCCCGGTGGACGACCGGGCAGCCGCGGACCTGCGCCGTCTGGCCATCGCGGGGCCCCAGCGCGGCGACCCCACGGCCCACCTGGTGCTCCTGAGCCAATTCCGGTCCCAGGGCAGCACCCTCCCGGAGGCGGAGGCCGTGAACCGGTTGCTCGCCCGCGAACCAGCCTTCCTTGCGATTCGGGGGCAGGTGCTCGATGGCCAGCGGTCCACCGTGCTGCCCTTCCGGGTGGAGGATCGGAACTACCTGGGGATGATCTCTCCGCTCCACGGCGTGAACGCCCTCGACCTGGAGATGGCTGACGTGCTGATGATGCCCGTGGATCCCCTGCTGGCGCCCTTCCGCAACCTGCAGAAGGCCATTCTGGCCGTGGGCGCGGCGGGGCTCGTGGTGGCCCTGGGCCTCAGCCTGCGCTCCGCCCGCAAGGTCACGGCACCCCTCAAGGCCCTGGCCTCGGCGGCCCAGGCCTTGGCGGAAGGCGATCCGCCCGAATCCCTGGGCATCGACCCCACGCCGGACGAGGTGGGCGTCCTCACCCGCACCTTCAAGTCCATGCTGGCCGAGCTGAAGGCCAAGGATCAGCTGCTGGCCCTGCTTGATACGACGCGGCGGGGGGCTGGTGGGCCCGGGCCGATCCTGTTCGGGGCCGCCTTCGATCCGTCGGTGGTGGGACCTCGGATGGAGCCGGAACAGGACGAGCGCACCCGACGTCTAGGGGAGGCGTTGCCCAAGGACGAGGAAGCGGGCCTTCCGGAGGCCCTCCGCGAAGGGGCGATCTTCGCCGCCCGCTACCGGGTGGACGGCCTGCTGGGGCGGGGTGGGATGGGCGTGGTGTTGAAGGTCCGGGATCTGCAACTCGATGAGGACGTGGCCCTCAAGGTGGTCCGCGCGGGGCTCGCCGCCAATCCCGCCTTCCTGGATCAGCTCAAGCAGGAGATCCGGCTGGCCCGGAAGATCACCCACCGCTACGTGCTCCGGACCCACGATTTCGGTGAGAGTGACGGCATCCCCTACGTGACCATGGAGTATCTGAAGGGCACCACCCTCCGCAGCCTGCTGGACGGCCGGGGACGGCTACCGCTGGCGTTGATCCTGCGTATCGCGCGCCAGGTGGCGGAGGGCTTGGAGGCCGCCCACGCGGTCGGCGTCGTCCACCGGGACATCAAGCCCGCCAACGTGCTCTTCGATGTGCGGGGCGACGCCAAGATCATGGACTTTGGCCTCGCCGCCCCGGTGGCCGCCGTGATCGCGGGGGAGACGGGCACCCTGGTGGGCTCGCCCCGGTACATGGCCCCGGAGCAGATCCGGGGCGACCGGGTGGACGCGCGCACCGACCTCTACGCCCTGGGGATCATGCTCTTCGAGCTGAGTTCCGGCCTTGCGCCCTTCGACAGCCCCCGCATCAACGAGTTGCTGACCCTGCACCTGGAGGCGCCCGTCCCTCATTTGGACGAGGCGCCGCCGGATCTCGCCGCCCTGGTGCACCGGCTCCTGGCGAAGCGGCCGGAGGATCGCTGCCAATCCGCCACAGAGGTGGCCGAGATCCTGAAACTGCTTGCTACCGGAGGGGGCACTTCCCGGCTGGGCTGAAGGGCGAGTCCGGAGGGGGCGGAATCCGTGAACCGGATCTGGTGACCTCTCGGAATTGGATGGATGGTGGGCTTGGCCTGGGCTCATCCAGTCAGGTCTAAGGAGGCCCCATGTTCGAGCCTGACATCTCAGATCCGGAACCCGGCACTGCTGCCATGGAGCGCCGCGGCTTCTGCGCCGGCGCCCTGATCGCTGGTCTGACCCTGGCCTGCGGAGGTGGGGGCTACCCCGCTCCCCCGCCAACGTCGGCCCCGCCTCCGAACGGTCCGCGGACCACCTCGGACACCAAAGCCGGCCTGCTGGCCACACCCAACGACACGGTCCGGGACTATCGCAATCTGGGGAACTTCTTCCTCATCCGGGATACCACCGGCATCTACGCCATGACCGCGGTCTGCACCCACCTGGGCTGCACCGTGGGGGCGCCCATCGGTACCCAGATCACCTGCCGCTGCCATGGCAGCCAGTACGATCTGAATGGCGGGAACACGCTCGGACCCGCCGTCCAGCCCCTGGTCCACTTCCAGGTGACGGAAGCCTCAGCGGGTGGCCTGCTGGTCGTGAACACGTCCCAGACGGTGGCTGCTTCGGCGCGGCTGACCTGAGGGCTCGGCCCCTCGCAGATCCGGTGCCTCAGGCTGCGCGTGGGAATGCACGGCGAGCTCATGCACCATCCGGCCGCCGAGGTGTCCCGTCCGGATCAGGAGCACGTTCGCGCCCAGGCCCACCAGCAGCCACACCAGGTTCAGGAGGAGGATCCGGCGGCGGTTGTCCCAGGACTTCCACAGCGCCGGTGCCAGCTGGATCAGGATGAAGGCCAAGGTAAGGTCGGCGTAGAAGAAGGTGGTCCGCTTCGCGAGTCGTTCATGGCCTTCGAGGGCGGCCCGCAGCTCCGGGGTGGGCAGCACCGAGCCCGCCGCCGACAGGCCGCTGATCACGCCCAGCACCGCCATGGAGGTTCCGAGCATCAGCAGGGCCAGGGCCGCGATGTGGATGCCCGCCCGGTGCTCCCTCCAGATCAGGCCCAGGAGAACCAGGAGGGGGACCACCATCAGCAGGGCGATGGGAAAGTGGACGATCAGGGGATGGACCTGCGACAGGGGGGGCATGACGACTCACCTGGATTTCGCCATCGTGCTGGACGGCGTCTGGATGGGCTCGCCCTTTCGGGCCTTGCGCAGGATGCTCCGCACCAGCAGCAATGCCTCCTCCTCGCTGAGTTCACCCTTGTAGGCCGGCATCGCCATGCCGAAGAAGAGTCCCTTGCGAATGGTCTTGGCCAGACCCTGGTCCGTGGTGCCCTGCATGTCCCTCTCAGAGGTGAAATCACGACCCTTGAGCTTCCGCCCGTCGGTGGCGGTGGCCGAGCCATCCTGCCCGTGGCAGCCGCTGCAGGAGCGCTGGTAGAAGGCGCGGAGGTCCGCCTCGGAGCGCGGGGCGGGGCCCTGGGCCGAGAGGGTGGACCCCGTGGCTCCGAGCAGCACCAGGGTGACCCAGAGCGAGGTGAAGGGAGGCAGGTATCTCATGGGGGGCTCCTGTTGGGGGATTGGTCCCATCCCAGCATTGGCCGTTTCAGGAGTGTTCACAGATCCGGTCGTGACATGCGGACCCCTCCGGTGGTGGGGGGAAACCCCCATACATGGGCCTTCCGGGGAGGTTCTGCGACATCTTGACGCAGGCCGAGGGAGCTCAGGAGTCGGTAGGGTCTGTTGATTCCTGGAGCATGTTCCATGACCCTGTCACGTCTCTGCATCCGCCTCTCCCTGGTCTGCGCGCTGCCGCTGGCCGCGGCTGACGATAAGGAGAAGAAGCCCGCCCCGAAGCCCGAGCCCTCCGCCGTGGTAGAGGTGACCGCGCCCCTGCCCACGGAGCCCCTGGTCACCGTGATGAATCCCAAGGCGCCCCGCCAGCCGCTTCCCGCGCAGGATGGCGCCGAGTATCTGAAGGGTATTCCCGGCTTTTCGGTGATCCGCAAGGGCGGCACCGATGGTGATCCGGTGCTGCGCGGCATGGCCGGCTCGCGGCTGAACATCCTGCTGGACGGCGAACAGCTTCTCGGCGGCTGCGGCATGCGCATGGATCCACCCACTGCCTACGTCTTCCCCGAGTCCTACGACTGCATCACCGTGGTGAAGGGGCCCCAGACCGTGCTCTACGGTCCCGGCAATTCGGCGGGGCTGGTGCGCTTCGAGCGCGCCAACGAGCGCTTCCAGCAGCCCGGCTTCCGGGGAGTGGCCAGCCTCATGGGCGGCAGCTTCGGCCGCAACGATGCAGTGCTGGACGCCACGGGCGGAACCTCGGCGTTCTACGTGCGGGGCATCGGCACCCGGTCCCATTCCAACGACTACGAGGACGGGAAGGGCACCACGATCCATGCCCGATACACCCGCTGGAGCGCCAATGCCGCCTTCGGCTGGACCCCCAGCGATGACACGCGGCTGGAGCTTTCGGGCACCCGCAGCAACGGCGAAGCTGCCTATGCCGACCGCACCATGGACGGCGCCAAGTTCCTGCGCGAGAACCTGGGCTTCCGGGGGGAGTGGCGCCGGCTGACCGACCGCATCGAGAAGGTGGAGTTCCAGGTCTACCGGAACTACGTGGACCACGTGATGGACAACTACACGCTGCGCACCTTCACGCCCACCATGATGATGCCGGGGCCCATGGTGAACGGTCCCGACCGTCTGACCCGGGGCGGCCGTCTCGCCCTGGGCCTGCGGCTGGCCGAGGCCACGAAGCTGACCCTCGGCCTGGACACCCAGGCCAACGACCACACCATCCGCAAGACCGCCAACGAGTGGACCATGCCGGTGGAGAACATGGGCCGGAACGACGATGGCCGGTTCAAGAATTCGGCCCTCTTCGCGGAGGTCGAGCATCCCTTCACGGGGAAGGATCGGCTGGTGGCGGGCCTGCGGGCGGATCGCTGGCACGCCGAGGACCCCCGCGCCGTGGTCGCCATCAGCATGATGGCCAACGTGGCCAACCCGACCTTCAACCACGAGCGCAATGAGACCCTCAGCAGCGGCTTCCTGCGCTATGAACGGGAGGTGTTTGGAGGTTCCACCATCTACGCCGGGGTGGGCCACGCGGAGCGCTTCCCCGACTACTGGGAGGCCATCAGCAAGGAGAGCCTCATTACCGCCAGCGCCTTCGACACCAGGGCCGAGAAGACCACCCAGTTGGATCTCGGCTGGCTGAAGCAGGCCGGGATGATCCAGACCTCGGTGTCCTTCTTCTACGGCAAGGTGAAGGACTTCATCCTCATCCAGTCGAATGTGGTGAAGCCATTGATGACTGGGACCCGGATGGCCACTGTGTCCCGTAACGTGGATGCCACCACCTGGGGTGGAGAGGTGGGCGTGGGCACCAAGGTGGCCGGCTTCCTGAAGGTAGATGCCAGCCTCGCCTACACCCACGGGCAGAACGACACCGACGGCAAGGCGCTGGCCCAGATCCCGCCCCTGGAGGCTCGCCTCGGCCTGGGCTACGAGGCCGAGGCCTGGTCGGCCGGGCTGCTGGTGCGCGGGGTGGAGCGGCAGGATCGCTTCGCGCTCAACCAGGGCAACATTGTGGGCCAGGATCTGGGCGCCACCGCCGGCTTCGCCATCATATCTCTCAACGCCGGCTGGAAGCCCGCCCAGGGCTGGCTGGTCACCGGCGGCGTGGACAACCTCTTCAACCGCACCTACGCCGAGCACATCAGTCGGAGCACCAGCGCCATTCCGGGCTACGTGGTCCAGTCCTTGCGAGTGAACGAGCCCGGTCGGCTGTTGTGGTTGAAGGCCTCCCTGACCTTCGGTCGCTAGCGGCCCCGTGGGAGATCCCGTGGATAATGGCTCCACCATGTCCCATCCCGGCTTCGGCATCTCCCTCACCTGGCTGCTGCGCCTGCGCTGGATCACCGCGGTCGCCCAGACCGCGGCGATCCTCGTGGCGAAGCGCCTGCTGCCCGAGGAACTGAACATCCTCCCGCTGCTGGGCCTGGTGGCCTTCGGGGCCCTCAGCAATGCCGGCCTCTGGTGGCGCCTGCGCCAGCCGGAGCCCGTGCGGCCCGCCCTCCCGGGCCTGGTGCTGGGCCTGGACAGCCTCCTCCTCACGGGCCTGCTCTATGGCAGCGGCGGCGCCGCCAATCCCTTCACGGCCATCTACCTGGTGCACGTCACCCTGGCGGCCGTGGTGATGCGCGGCCTCTGGGCCTGGGCCCTGGGCGCCCTGTCCATCTCGGGCTTCGGCCTGCTCTTCTTCTACAACGTGCACGTGCACTCCCTGGCCCACATGGACCACGGCGCGGGCGGCGGCATCTCGCTCCACCTGGTCGGCATGTGGGTGGCCTTTGCCATCACGGCGGGGCTCATCGCCGCCTTCGTGGGCCTGGTGACCGAGGCCCTGCGCCGCCGGGATGAGGAGCTGGCCGCCCTGCGCGACCTCACGGCCCGACAGTCGCGGCTGGCCGCCCTGACGACTTTGGCCGCCGGCGTGGCCCACGAGCTGGGGACGCCCCTGGGCACCATCGCCGTGGCGGCCCGGGAGCTGCAACGCAGCGCCGAGGCCCTGGGCGGCCAGGGCTCCGACATCGCCCAGGATGCGGCCCTCATCCGGGAAGAGGTGGGCCGCTGCCGCCGCATCCTCGACCAGATGGCCGAGCCCAGCGGCTCCACCCTGGGCGAGGCCTTCCAGGGCCTGCTCTGGTCGGATCTGGAGGCGGACCTGACCGAGGGCCTGGCGCCTGAGGATCACGCGCGGCTCGTCTTCCAGTGGCCGGCCACGGCCTGCGGCCCCATGCCCCGCCGCGGGCTGGTGCGGGCCCTGCGCGCGGTGCTGGCCAACGCCCTGGAGGCCACCCCCAGGCCCGGGTCCGTGCAGGTCGTCGCACGGGAGGACCAGGGCACCTGGAACCTGGAAGTGGAAGACCACGGCAGCGGCATGGCCCCCGAAGTGCTGGCCCGGGTGGGCGAGCCCTTCTTCAGCACCAAGCCCACGGGCTCGGGCATGGGCCTGGGCCTCTTCCTGGCCCGCACCTTTGCCGAGCAGCTGGGCGGGGAGCTGCGGGTGGCGTCGCAGCCGGGGCAGGGCACCCGGGTGCAGCTGAGCTGGCCCCAGGTGGCCCATGGCTGAATCCCGCCCCTCACTCCTGCTGGTGGATGATGACGCCACCTACCGGGAGCGGCTGGCGAAAGCCATCACCGCGCGGGGCTACGAGGTGCGCACCGCTGCCGACGCCGAGACCGCCCTCGCCCTCGCCGAGGCCGACAGCCCCGAGTTCGCCGTGCTGGACCTGCGCATGCCCGGCGAATCGGGCCTGGACCTGCTACGCCGGCTCATGGCCATCGATCCCACCACCAAGGTGCTCATGCTCACGGGCTACGGCAGCATCGCCACCGCCATGGAGGCCGTGCGCCTGGGCGCCGTGAACTACCTCACCAAGCCCGCCGATGTGGATGACATCCTGGCGGCCTTCACCCCGGAAGGCACCAGCCCCGACCTGAACGCCGACCTGGCGACGCCCTCCCTGGCCCGGGTGGAGTGGGAGCACATCCAGCGCGTGCTGAGCGACTGCGAAGGCAACCTCTCCGAGGCCGCCCGCCGCCTGGGCATGCACCGCCGCAGCCTGCAGCGGAAGGCGGGACGCAAGCGGCCGCCGAAGTAGGCGCCTGCTGCCCGGGCTGCGACAACATGACCCAGGCAGCAGCACCGATTCCTGGTCATGCTCGTGGGTTGAGCGAAGTCTGCTGTCCGGGGTCCGTCGTGGTCGTCATCAAGCCAAACCTGCTGCTGGTGGATGACGACGAGGTCTACCGTACCCGCCTGGCCCGGGCCATCGCGGCGCGGGGCTACAACGTGCGTACGGCGGGGGCGGCTCCAGCGGCCATGGCTGCCGCCGAAGCCGAACGGCCGGACTATGCCGTGCTGGACCTGCGCATGCCCGGCGACGATGGCCTGGTGCTGCTGCGCCAGTTGCGTGAGATCGCGCCCGATCTGCGGGCGGTGATGCTCACGGGGCACGGCAGCATCGCCACCGTCATGGAGGCCGTCCACCTGGGCGCCGTGAATTTCCTGACCAAGCCCGCCGACGTGGACGACATCCTGGCGGCCCTGCGGCCCGAAGGAGCCGGGGCGACGAAGGGGACGGCCGCCGGGGCCACCACCCTGGCCAAGCTGGCCTGGGAGCAGATCCACCGCGTCATGCTGGACTGTGGAGGCGACCTGCCCGAAGCAGCCCGCCGCCTGGGCATGTCCCGGCGCACCCTGCAGCGGCGCGCCTTCCGGCAGCGGCCCGGCCACTAGGGGCTTACGAGGCTCCAGGTCGGGCCGCCGTTGGCATTAATGTATCTGGGGCACGGGGGCGTCCTCCGAGCCTTCTCCCAGCCCATGGGTGAGCACGCGGGCCACACCGCGGAGAGTTGGCGCCGTGCTCTGCACGGGGTGCAGGTGGGGTGGGAGACCATCCAGCGTGTGCTGAGTGACTGGGATGGCAGCCTGTCCGAGGCCGCCCGCTGCCTGGGCGTGCACCACCGCAGCCTGCGGTGGAAGGCCGGCCGGAAGGGGCCAGCGAAGGAGGACCATTCGGCCCTGCGACAAAGTGACGCAGCCAAAGATGTTTCCGTCTGTTCACAATGGGCAAATACAGGCAAAGGATAATAATAATGCGTCAATGCGCCCTGCTCGCCCTCGCCACGCTGCTGCTCGCTGCGGGACCCTCCGCCGAGGCCTGCGGGGCCTGCGGCTGCACCCTGCACTCCGACTGGGCCATCCAGGGTTTCGGCGCCAGGCCGGGCTGGCGCTTTGACCTGCGCTACGACTACTTCAACCAGGATCAGCTGCGGGCGGGCACGAAGTCCGTGGACCGGAACAGCTTCGAGCTTCCGAACGGGATGGAGATCCAGGAGAAGACCCTCAACCGCAACCTCACGGCCACCCTGGACTACAGCCCCAGCCCGGACTGGGGCGTGGCCCTGCTGATCCCGAGGTTCAACCGCTACCACGCGACCATCGCCGAGGGCGACACCGATCCCACGTTCTCCCAGGGCAATGGCTTGGGCGATGTGCGCCTGCTGGCCCGCTACCAGGGCTTCTCTGTCAGCCACGACTTCGGCGTGCAGATCGGCGTGAAGCTGCCCACGGGAAACACGAAGCAGACTTTCAACGCCGGGGCCCAGGCGGGTGTGGCGCTGGATCGCGGCCTGCAGCTGGGCTCGGGCACCACCGATCTTCTGCTGGGCTTTTACGGCTTCGGCGAGCTCGCGCCGGAGTGGGGCGCCTTCGGACAGGTACTCGTCCAGAAGCCCTTGGCGGAGAAGGATGGCTTCAAGCCCGGCGACGGCGTGAACGCCAACGTGGGCCTCCGCTACACCGGCCATGCGGGCTTCACGCCGCACCTGCAGCTGAACCTGCGGGCCGAGGGCCGGGAATCTGGCGTCAATGCCGACGTGGACAACAGTGGCGCCACCCTGGTTTACCTGAGCCCCGGCGTGACCTTTAACCTCAGCCCCCGGTTCCAGGTCTACGCCTTCGCCCAGCTGCCCGTGGCCCAACGGGTGACCGGCCTGCAGATCGAACCCAGGTGGAGTGCCTCTCTCGGAATGCACTGGACCTTCTGACTTCGAACAGCCACCGAGCACACGGGGTCACAAGGAACGGCCAGTTCCATAACGAGTGCCCTTCTTGATCAGCTTTTCATCGGTGTTCATCGGTGGTTCCAAGGCTTTTGCGCTTGAAAGCCCCAGTCTGGTACTCCGTCGGTTTTTGGCTGTTTTCCTGAAACTGCATCGGCAGCCTGTCTTCCGTTGTTTCAGTGTTGAAACCACTGAAGTCAGAAGCTGAATAGCTTTTAACCACCGATGAACACCGATGAACACCGATAAAGACATGAGAAAGAAAAGGATGTCTTGGTTCGGACGATTTGCCGGTCACCCGTGAAGCGATGTCAAACTGCGGTTCCAGGGCTTGCGGCTGAAATGCCCTGGACCTTCTGAGCTTGCGAAGCCACTGAGCCCCATGGTTTACAACGAACGGATGGCTTCTTCCTGAACGCCCTTCTTGATCAGCTTTTCATCGGTGTTCATCGGTGTTCATCGGTGGTTCCAAGTCCTTTTGCTCTGGAAGCCTCCGGTGTGTTCCTCCGCCGAGGCATGGCTGCAGTCCTGAAACGGTCGAAGGCTGCCAGACCCCATGGTTCCAGTGTCAGAGCCACTGAAATCAAGGGCTGAAAAGCTGTTTGAACCACCGATGAACACCGATGAACACCGATAAAGACATGAAAGCGATCGGGGTGTTCTTGAGCCATGCGATGACCTTGATCCCCGCCCATCCAGTGTTCATCGGTGGTTCCAGGCTTGGTGCCCAAATTGCCCTATCTGTGGCCCTCCAGGGTTCAGGCCATCGGGATTTCCTTGTAGAATCAAGGGTTCCGATGGAGTTCGCCCATGCCCTTCCAGCCTCTGACCCAGGAACCCGAGATCCAGCGCCGCTGGCTCGAGTCCGGCGCCTTCCGCGCTAAGCGGGCCAGTGAGCTACTGCCCGGCGCCAAGACCTTCTACATGCTCGTGATGCTGCCCTATCCCAGTGGTCGCATCCACATGGGGCACGTGCGCAACTACACCCTGGGCGATGTGACAGCCCGGTTCCGGCGCATGCGGGGCTACGAAGTGATGCACCCCCTGGGCTGGGACAGCTTCGGCCTGCCGGCGGAGAACGCCGCCATCAAGCACGGCATCCATCCCGCCATCTGGACCCGCGCCAACATCGAGGAGATGAAGGGCCAGATCCAGAAGATGGGCATCAGCTACGACTGGGACCGCGAAATCGCCAGCTTCCAGGACGACTACTACCGCTGGAACCAGTGGCTCTTCCTCAAGATGTGGGAGGCGGGCGACGTCTTCCGCGCCATGCGCACCGTGAACTGGTGCGAGGCCCTGGGCACCGTGCTGGCCAATGAGCAGGTGGTGGACGGCAAGGACGAGCGCACGGGGCATCCCGTCACGCAGAAGCCCCTGGAGCAGTACTTCTTCAAGACCACCAAGTACGCCGACGAGCTGCTGGAGTGCCTCGATGGCCTGGACTGGCCCGAGAACGTGAAGACCATGCAGCGCCACTGGATCGGCCGCTCCGAAGGCGCGCGCCTCGCGTTCGATCTGGAGATCGGCGGCCAGGTAGAGGTCTTCACCACGCGACTCGACACGCTGTTCGGCGTGACCTTCATGGCGCTGAGCACCGAGCATCCGGTCATCGAGCAGGCCGCGGAGTCCGATCCTGCGCTGAAAGCCTTCTGCGACCAGGTGGCCTCGCTCAGCCGCGAGGAGCGCCTCACCAATGACGAGAAGCTGGGCCACCGCACGGCGCTATCGGTCATCCACCCCTTCACCGGCGAGCAGGTGCCCGTCTTCGCCGCCAACTACGTGCTCATGGACTACGGCACCGGCGCCGTCATGGGCGTGCCCGCCCACGATGAGCGCGATCAGGAGTTCGCCACGAAGTACGGCCTGCCCATTCCCCAGGTCATCGAGTCCGAGAGCGAATGGGATCTCGGCACCCTGGTTAACAGTGGCGAGTTCACCGGCATGAAGAGCGAAGAGGCCGTCACGACCATGATCGCCAAGCTCGGTGCCCGCGCCGAAAAGACGACAACCTACAAGCTCAAGGACTGGGGCCTCAGCCGCCAGCGCTACTGGGGCACGCCCATCCCGACCGTGCACTGCGATTCGTGCGGTGTCGTCCCCGAGAAGGCCGAGAACCTGCCGGTGCGCCTGCCTGAGGATGTGGCCTTCACGGGCGTGGGCCCCTCGCCCCTCCTCACCTCTTCTTCTTTCTTGGACACGCAGTGTCCAAGCTGTGGGAGGAAGGCTCGTCGTGAAACCGATACCATGGACACCTTCGTGGACAGCAGCTGGTACTGGCTGCGCTACCTGGATCCCAAGAACACGGAGCTGCCCTTCGCCAAGGCTGAGAGCGACGCATGGATGCCGGTGGATCTGTATGTGGGTGGCATCGAGCACGCCACCATGCACCTCATCTACGCCCGCTTCTTCTACAAGGTGCTGCGCGACCTGGGGCTGGCCAGCGGCCCGGAGCCCTTCCAGAAGCTCATCTGCCAGGGCATGGTGCTGAAGGACGGCTCGAAGATGAGCAAGTCCAAGGGCAACATCGTGGATCCCGACGAGGTCATCTCGCGGTACGGGGCCGATGCCCTGCGCCTCTTCATGATCTTCGCGGCGCCCATCGAGAAGGAGATCGACTGGACCGGTTTCGAGGGCATCGAGGGCGCCAGCCGCTTCCTCAAGCGCATCACGCGCATGGTCGAGGACCACGTCGTCACGGCCGCGCCGCTGCCCGCCAAGGATCAGCTCAGCGCCGAGGAGAAGGCCCTTCTCATCAAGCTCAACCAGACCCTGGCCCGGCTTACTGACGACCTGGAGCGCCGCTACCAGTTCAACACCGTGGTGTCGGGCCTCATGGAACTGTCCAACGCGCTGGGCGATCTGCCCGCCGACGCACCCCACCGCGGGGCCGTCCTGCAGCACGCGCTGGACGCCTTTGTGCGCCTGATGTCGCCTGTGGCGCCCCACCTGGCCGAGCAGCTCTGGAGTCAGCTGGGCCACCCCGGCCTCTGCATGGAGGCCGCCTGGCCGGAAGCCGACCCCCAGTACCTCGAAGCCGATGAAGTGCTCGTGGTGGTGCAGGTGAACGGCAAGGTGCGCGGCCGCATCACGGTGCCGGCGTCTGCCACCGAAGACCAGCGCCGCGAGGCCGCCCTGGCCTGCCCCGAAGCCCAGTCCCATCTGGCGGGCAAGGAAGTGGTGAAGGTGGTGCTGCCCCCCGGCGGCAAGCTGGTGAGCATCGTGGTGAAGGGGTAGAATCTTTTTTCTGCCCTGAGGTCGTCAATGACTTTCGCGTCCATTCTGCACCGCCGTGCCTTTCCCATGGCGCTGTGGGCCCTGGTTCTCTTGGTTGCCTGCGGTGGAGGTGGAGGGGGTACTCCGACCCCTCCGCCTCCGCCTCCCACTCCGCCCTTGATCTCGTCCTTCACGGCTGCCCAGGCTGTGGTGCCCATGGGATCGTCCACCACCCTCTCCTGGGCTCTGGATGCCTCCGTCACCTCTGCGACCCTGGATGGCCAGGCCCTGTCTGGCAGTTCGGGGCGCACGACGGTCACTCCGAAGTTCCGCCAGCCCTACACCTTGGTGGCCACGGACGGCAAGCGCTCTGAAACAAAAGTGGTCATGATCGCCGCCCAGGGGCTAGATCGGATCGCCGGGGATCTGGGTGGATCTGGGTGCATGGATGGATCCGGTCGAGAGGCCCGATTTTTCCACCCAGGTTTTTTGGCGGCTGAACCGAACGGCAGCCTGGTGGTCGCGGATTTCATGTATTACAGCATCCGGCGGGTGACGCCCACGGGTGTGGTGACCACCATAGCTGGCAATTCAATTGAGGCCGGGTACGTTGATGGTCCCAGTGCTTCAGCGAGGTTCGGCCAGATCGCCGGCCTGACCGTGGCACCAAACGGAACCATCTTCGTGGTTGATTTCGGGAACAGCAAGATCCGGAAGATAGGCACGGATGGAACCGTGAGCACGTTCGCGAACTTCAGTGAGGGTGGTTCAGGTTCTTTTCAATTCAGTCCTGCTCTGGATGCATCCGGGAACCTGTACGTATCCGGGTATCTCAGCGGGAAGATTCATCGCATCTCGCCCGCTGGCGAAGTAAGCCAGTTCTCGACCGGCTTCATCTACCCCGGGGATTTGGTCACCTTGTCGGACGGCACCCTGCTGGTGCTCGAAACCTTCGAAGGAATCCTGTATTCCGTGGATGCCAACGGCACCAGGACCTCCATCAGCCTGACCTTCGACCCCACGGATGCACAGAGCGGGTACATCTCGAGCATTCGTTCGCTGGCGCTGGATTCCAGTGGGGGCATCTACCTGTCCACCTCGCGGTTGGGGCTCCTGTACCGGGATGCCGCCGGTCTGGTCCATACGGTGACCGCCTGGAATCAGGGCCATTTCTTGGGCGGCGCATTTCCAGAAAGCATCGCCTGGATGGGAGACCGGCTCGTCCTGGGCCTCTGGAATTATGGAGGTGAGTTGGCAACGCTTGCCCCAGGAGGCACACCGACTTCCCTCGCTGGATGGTCTGCGGGTGGGGTGTTCCAGGAAGATGGCCTGGGAGCTGATGCCCGCTTCGCCTATCCCAGAAGTGTTGCCCTGGGAACGCAGGGAGAGGTTTACGTTGCCGATCAGGATGCCAGTGGCGCGTTTGCCGGCGTGATCAGAAAGGTGATGCCGGGTGGAATCGTTTCAACCATCCGCCAGCAGGCTGGCTGGGGTTACTTGAGCGCCGCAGAAGCATCGCATCTGCTGCCTCTTAGTGATGGCCGTGTGCTTTTTTCCAACGGCAGCTCGATCAGCGCGGTGACTCAGGCTGCGGATCTCTCGACCTTCCTGACGGGTACCACCACTGGGGGGATCACGGGCCTCTGCAAGGATGCCGGGGGGAACATCTTCTTCGGCGAGGGAACTGGAATGTATGCCCAGGCCCGGGTACGCAAGCTTTCCTCCACCGGTCAACTGTCAGTTGTGGCGGACGCGTCCGCGGGTCTTCGGTCCATCGCAGGCCTGAGTGTCGATGCTTCCAGCAGGCTCCTGGCTGCAGATCCTTCCTCCCAGGTGGTCTGGAGCCTCTCTCCGACGGGAACCGCTACCCGGCTGGCCGGTGTGGATCAGTCCCCGGGGTTCACCGACGGAGCCTTCGGGATTGCCCGGCTGCGGGAACCACGGGCGGTTGCCCTGCATCCATCGGGTCGCATCCTGATCTGCGATCGCGGCAACCGGGCCATCCGGACCTTGGCCGCTGACGGTACGTTGTCAACCCTAGGGGGGGCTCCGGATCGTGCAGGGGTGCGGCTGGGGGTTTCACAGGTCAGCTTCACTGACCCCACCGACATGGCGATCACACCCGAGGGAGACCTGGTCATTACCGATGGATTTGCGGTCCTTCGCTGGACCGCGCCATTTGGAGAGTAAGTGTCGCCAGAAGGGTCGGGTCGTTGTGGTGGACAGGCCCAGGGTGGGAGAGAGTGCACGGAGACAGTAGAATCATGGGTTCGGAGATCCCATGCCTGTTGCCTTCAAATCGCTGCCTCCCGTCGTCGACTCCGTCCTGGATCTGGTGGGGAACACCCCCCTCCTGCGGCTCACGCGCTTCGCGCCGGAGTTCCAGCTCTTCTCCAAGCTGGAGTACCTGAACCCCGGCGGCAGCGTGAAGGATCGCATCGGCGTGGGCATGATCCGCGCCGCCGAGGCCCTGGGCCAGATCCGGCCGGGCGTCAGCACCATCATCGAGCCCACCGCAGGCAACACCGGCGTGGGCCTGGCCATTGCCGCGAAGGCCCTGGGCTACCGTTGCATCCTCTGCGTGCCCACCAAGTACAGCCGCGAAAAGATGATGCTCATGAAGGCCCTGGGCGCGGAGCTGGTGCTCATCCCCAAGGAGCAGGGCATGAAGGGGGCCATCGAGAAGTGCGCTGAACTCGCGGCCAGCATTCCCGATGCCTTCGTGCCCCAGCAGTTCGCCAATCCCAGCAACCCCGACAGCCACTACGCCACCACCGGCCCCGAGATCTGGGAGCAGATGGAGGGCCGCGTGGACGCCGTGGTGCTGGGCGCGGGCAGCGGCGGCACCTTCACGGGCATCGCCCGCTACCTGAAGGAGAAGAACCCCGCCATCCAGGCCGTGGTGGTGCAGCCTGAGGGCTCCATCTACTGCGGCGCGCCGCTCAAGGAGTGGGTGGTGGAGGGCGTGGGCAACAGCTTCATCCCCGCCAGTCTCGATCTGGCCCTGGCCGACCGCATCATCGACGTGGCCGACGCCGACAGCCTGGCCACGGCCCGGGCGCTCATCGCCACCGAGGGCTGCCTGGTGGGCGCCTCCAGCGGCGCCAACGCCTGGGCCGCCCGGGAGGTCGCGATGGGTCTGCCGGCAGGCGCCCGCGTGGTCACCCTCTTCCCCGATGGCGCTGAGCGCTACATGTCCAAGCAGCCCGTGGCCGACCTGGAGCTGTGATGGTTGCTGGCCCGGAACCCACCTATGACCACGACCTGTTGTCCGAGGCCGTGATCGGGTGCGTGTTCCGGGTGGCGAACGGATTGGGAACGGGGTTTCTGGAGAAGGTCTACGAGAATGCGCTGCTGCACGAGCTGCGGAAGGCAGGCTTGGAAGCCAGGCAGCAGGTTTCTGTTTCAATTCACTATGATGGACAGAATGTGGGGGACTACATCGGCGACATCGTGGTGGAAGGTCGCCTGCTTCTGGAACTGAAAGCCTGCAAAGCCCTGGAGGATGTCCACCTCGCCCAGTGCCTGAACTACCTCAAGGCCACCGGCATTCCCACCTGCCTGCTCATCAACTTCGGCACCCCCAAGCCACAGATTAGGCGGGTGTCACGATGATCACCTTGGTTGAAGGGCCACCGAGTCAAGGCAGAATGGATGGAAAAGAAAGTGCATTTGAACCACCGATGAACACCGATGAACACCGATTAAAAGCTGATAAAGAAAAAGCTCTTCTTCGGTTTTCTTTTCTTTCTGTTTTTATCAGGCAGTTTTCGGTGTTTATCGGTGTTCATCGGTGGTTAAAAGATCTTTGCTTTAAGCTTTTGAACCCGAGTTTTGTCGGTGGCCATGGTTTTAGGAGCCTGTGATGTCTCTGTCTCCGCGTGATTTCGCCGGGTGTCTGCTGGAGGTGGGTGCGGTGCGTCTGCAGCCGCTGGAGCCCTTCACCTGGGCCAGTGGGCTGAAGTCGCCGATCTACTGCGACAACCGGCAGCTGATGGGCTTCCCAGAGATCCGCGACCAGATCGTGGCTTCGCTGGCGGTGGCCGCCCGGGCCCTGCACCCCACGCTCATCGCCGGGGCTGCCACGGCCGGCGTGCCCTGGGCGGCCATGGTGGCGGACCGCCTGCACCTGCCCCTGGCCTACGTGCGGCCCACGCCCAAGAACCACGGCATGGGTCGGCAGGTGGAGGGGCCACTGGCCAAGGGCCACCGCGTGGTGCTCATCGAGGACCTGGTCTCCACCGGCATGTCGAGCCTGAAGTGTGCGGAGGCCCTGCGGGCCGAGGGCGCCGAGGTGCCCGCCGTGCTGGCCCTCTTCAGCTATGGCCTGCCCCAGGCGGAGGCGGCCTTCGCCGCCGCCCACATCGAGGTGGCCGTGCTCAGCTCCTTCGAGGTGCTCTCCACCGAGGCCGAGGCCCGGGGAATCCTCGACATGGCCGGGTCCGCTGCCCTCAAGGCCTGGCGCTCCGATACCGTGGCTTGGAGCCACGCCCACGGCGGGGCATAGGCGCCGAGATGGATGAGGTCCGACCATGAAGCTCTATACGCGCACCGGTGACGACGGCTCTTCGGGGCTCTTCGGCGGCGACCGGGTGAGCAAGTCCCACCTGCGCCTGGTGGCCTACGGCACCCTCGACGAGCTGAACGCCATCATGGGCCTGCTGCGCCTGCACGCCACGCCCGCCTGCGTGGACGAGGCCACCCTGCTGCGGGTCCAGCACGACCTCTTCGTGCTGGGCGCCATCCTGGCGACCCCTGCGGCCCGCCAGGAGCTGCTGGGGGCCCGCATGAGCCGCCCCACCTGGGAGCTCGCCGACATGGAGGCCGACATCGACCGCCTCACGGCCCTGGCACCGCCCATGACGGCCTTCGTGCTGCCCGGGGGCACGCCGGGCTCCGCCCACGCCCACCTGGCCCGCACGGTGTGCCGCCGGGCCGAGCGCGAGGTGGTGGCGCTCACCCACGAGGAGCCCATGAACTCCGTGGTGCAGACCTACCTGAACCGCCTCAGCGACTGGCTCTTCGCCCTGGCCCGGGCCGAGAACGCCGTGGCCGGCGTGGCCGACATCCAGTGGGTGCCGAAGGACTGAGGTGGTGAAGCACAAGGAACAGGGGGGGCCGGTGCCCCCCCTGTTGCGACTCGAGTGGTGACTCAGTACTTGAGCCGGAAGCCGACCAGGTATCGGCGGGGAGCCTGGAAGGCATAGGGCGTGTTCGGGACGGCCGAGTTGTAAATCTCGGTGGCAGAACGCCGCACATTGAGGCCCTCGGAAAGGCCGGTAGCCTCCTGACGGTTCGTGAGGTTGATGATGTCCAGGTAGACCTCGGACTGGAGCTTCTGGTTCCACTTCCAGCTGTACTGGACGCGGATGTCCGACTGCCAGAAGTTGGGAGTGCGGTACTTGCCGGCCTGCTCGATGAAGACCTGGTTGACATCGGTTGGCGCCGAATTCAGGACGCGGGTGCCCACCAGGTCGCTGGCGCTGTAGTGGTAGCCCGAGTTGGCGTTGAAGTTCATCGCCACTTGGAGCCCTGAGTCCCAGTGGTAGAAGGCGTTGAATTTGGCCAGCCAGTCGACGGAGCCGTCCAGCTTTCCGTTCATGTAGGGCAGACGTGGATCGTACTGGGCCAGATCGCCCTGGTAGTCCGCGTTCCCCAGGCTGAAGCTGTTGCCCTGGGCATCCACTAGGCTCACCGAGGCGAAGCCACCCCAATGATTGCTCTCGCGGCGATTGACGGTGAAGTCGAGGGTCTTGTACTTGCGGACGCCGCCGGGAATGTTCGCCAGGGCGAAATTGAGCTGACCCGCATTGGCCCTGGCCAGGTTCTGCGCTCCCGTATAGCCGCCGCCTGCGAAGTACTCGAGGGGAACGGCGAGCCCTCGGAAGTAGTTGACGACGCGCTGCTGCTGGGCCGTCAGGCTCCCAAGGGGTGTGCTGCCCATTCCCCAAAGGGCGCGGGCCTCGCCTTCCAGATTATTAGCACTGGAATAGAGGCCGATGTCCCAGTCCTCCACGATATCGAAGTCGCGCCGGAGGGTTCCGACCACTTCGAAAGTGTAGATGTTGGCGAAGTCCGTGGCGTAGCCCAGGCGGAACTCATCCGTCTTGGGAAGCTTGAAGTTGTCAACGAAGATCGCGTCCACCGTACCCTTGGCACCACGACTGATGGCGGTGACCCAGGTATTGAACATGCGCACGTCTTCCGTGGTGGCGGAGGCGGCCAGGCTGCCTGTGAACCGGACCATGTCGAGGCGGATCGGGTCGATGTACCGGCCCCAGTACGCGTAGATCTTGGAGCGGCCGTCGCCATTCACGTCATATGTGGCACCAATGCGGGGGGCGAAATTGTAGTCCGTCTTGAAGAGGGACTGGCCATTGTCCGCGACGTACTGATACTTGTCGAAGCGGAAGCCAGGGCTCAGCGTGAACCGGCCCACCTGCCACTGATCCTGGATGTAGAAGCCCTGGGTCTTCTGCTTGGGCGTGGAGGAAGCCTCGGATACGAACTGGTTCCGGTAGCCATAGTAGCCGCCGATGGGATTTACTTCGTTGAAGACATAGGTGTTCAGGTCTGAGGACTGGAAGACGCCACCGGGGAGGGTGGGCGTAAAGCCGGCGGCAATGGCCGTGGCACGCAGGGTCGGGTCGTTGTTCAGGACCCCCAGGACACGGGCGCGCTGGGAGCGCACCTGGCCTCCCGGCAGGCCCGGCAGGCCGCCCCAGGTGTAGGTACCCACATCGAAGCTCTCATAGGCCACGTTCTGGCTGATGCCGGCGGTCCGGGTGAGGGTGTCCTCTCCGCTCTGGGCGCCGAGCTTCACCGTGTGCTTGCCCGCCAGATCGAACAGCCAGGTCAGGTCGGCCCGCAGGAGGTCCTTCTTGTACACCCGGAGGTCCTTGGCCGAGCTGTTGCCGCGCAAGGCCTGGTCGGCAGTCAGCGGCGAGAGGGAGACGATGGTGTTCTGGGGGCCCTCATCGGTGAAGAGGCCGGTGACCTTGTTGTCCTCCTGGTGGTGGGAGTAGCGGACATCCACAAAGAGGTTTGCGAACTGATGGGAATAGGCGGCGATCCAGCGGTTGCCGCCCTGTTCGGTCTTCGCGGCCCGGCGTGTGGTCACGCCTGGGTTCGAGAGGTTATCGAACTCGAAGGGGTTGGTGTTGTAGGTGAAGCTGACCAGGTCTGCTGGGGTGATCTGCCAGGTCAGCTTGCCGAAGAAGCGCTTCCCATCCTCATTCAGGCCCGTGCGCGTTTCCCCGCTGGGCAGCTTCACCGTGAGCTCGTCCTTCACGACCTGGATGCTGCCGACGAACCAGAGCTTGTCCTTGATGATGGGGCCGAGGAAGTAGGCACTGTAGTCCCGGACACTGCGCTGGCCCACATCGAACTTCCCATAGCCCACGCGGTCCTGAAGTGATGAGCTCTGGAAGTCGAGGGTCAGGCCGCCCGAGAAATCGTTGCCGCCGGCCTTGGTCGTCACGCTGGAGAACAGACCGGCTCGCGCCGTGTACTCGGCCGTGATGGCACCGGTCTTGATGTCCTGGACCTGGATGAGCTCCGGGGCGATGGTGGTGCGGAGCGTCCCGGCCTCGGGGCTGGTGACGTCGACGCCATCCACCAGGTAGGTGTTATTCCGGCCGCCGCCCGACCCGAAGTTGTCGCGGTTCAGACCCGTGGCCAGGGTCGGGTTCCCGTTGGAGTTCCCCAGGGTGGCGATGACGCCCGGGGCCAGGTTGAGGGTCGCCAGCTGGTTCCGGCCCACCGGGAGGGTCTCAAGCTCTGCGGTGGTGACCTGAGTTCCGGCTGTGACCGTTGTGGTGTCCACTGCAGCCACCGAGGACAGGACCTCCACCGTGGCAGTACCGATGGGCTGAAGCTTGATGTTGGCGGAGGAGGTCTGGTCCACCTTGATTTCCACGGCCGAAAGGGTGGCGGTCTGGAAGCCATCCTTCGAGACCTGAACCTTGAATTCACCAGGGCTGAGGCGGATGAACCGGGCGCGCCCTTCGCGGTCTGTGATGATGGCTCGGGCACCGCCGATCTGGGTGGGGCTGGTCACGATGACCTTGGCCCCGGTGACGATGGCCCCGCCGGCATCGAGCACGGTGACAGTGAGGCTGCCATCGCCTGCAGCGAAGGCTGTGGCGCCTAAGGCGACCAGGAGAGCCGTGGTCCTGGCTATCCGGGATGAGGTTGGAATCATGGATCACTCCAGATGGGTGCGGGAGGTCCGCACGGGTGGGGGGGGTGGGAGGGATGTTTTCGATTTGACCGGGAGTCGAACACTCAGCGCAGAGTCATTCGGCAATTAGGAAGAAACGGCTTTAAATGGGTAGAAAGAGCCAGAGGGTGCGTGGATTCTACGCCAGGTTCCGGAACTTGGTCACAAAAAAGCAGTCATGTTTTTACGGAGCTGTCGAAAGTCATGCGAGAGTCATCAATACAGGGCGATTTGGAGGTTTAGGTAACGAATATAAATGATTAAATGGTAATTAATAATTTACATATGCTGATGCCTTCATTTACTGATCTCCTGTCGGCGGACAGACCGCGTCCGTGGGCCAGCTGGGCCTGGGAACTGGACCTATGTGCGGGGCCCCTGGGGCGCCACGGCAGGGTTTCTTCAGGCCACCTCGGGCCTGGCAATGAGTACTCGGGCCGGCCGATCCTCAGTGATGGTGCGGTTCGCGTCTAGTTGGGTCGGAAACTTTTCCACCCATGACATGAAAACGGGCCCCGAGGGGCCCGTTTGTCTTGCGGTCGTGAAGTCGAATCAGAACTGGATCTTCACGCCGAATCGGTAGCGGCGTCCCTGCTGCCAGGCGGTGGCGGCGCCGTAGCGGGTCTCCGCCGTGCCGCCCTGGGTGGTGGCCTGCTGCAGCTGGGCCGTGGCGTAGCGGGTGTTGAACAGGTTGAAGATGTCGACGCTGGGGATCACCTTGAACTTCTTGCCGTACTTCTTGCCCCAGTCGAGGTGGACATCCACGTTGTTGAGGGCGGGGGACCGGCCTGCATCCCCCTGCTTGCCCTTGGCGGCAGCGGCATTGCCGTAGAAGCCGATGTCCCGGAACTGGTGGTACTGGTCCGTGGGACCGATCCACTGCGTGCCCACGCCATCCGGGCCCCAGTTGGCCGGGTTGTTGAAGGCCGCATCCGAGTTGATGGCGATGGGGTTGCTGCTCAGGGTGGTGATGCTGTCGTAGTCCAGGTACCCGAGGTGGGCCGTGTCCCAGCCGGGGGCGTAGCCATTGCTGGTGGACCCGTCATCCCAGGCGCTGTTGGGCGTGCCGCTCTGGTAGGTCCAGTTGAGGCCCAGGTTCAGATCGCCACCGAAGAAATCAAAGCGGTGGCTGGCGAAGACCTTGACCACATGGGTGCGGTCCAGGGGCAGGAGCCCGTAGCCCACATAGGGGAAGTAGTCGAAGCTGGCCGTGATGTTGCCGTCCGCCTGGCCATTGGAGCTGGAAACCACGCCTTCGTAGTTGCCTTCCAGCCGGCTCCAGGTGTAGCTGAAGCTGAACACGTCGCGCTCGGTCTTCTTATCCAGGGTGAAGTCGATGCTGGAGAACTTGTTGCCGGCCTTCTCGAAGCCCGTGTTCTGCACCGTGAAGAGGCCCGTGGCGGGATTGTAGTAATCCTGGATGCGGATGCCGTAGTTGTTGTAGCCCGGAGCGTAGCCCCAGTAGCTGCCATTGGCGAGGATGTTCAGAGTCATGCTGCGGGCGTTCGGCCGCCACTGCTGGAATGCGCCGGGATTGCCGATGACCGCCGCGCCACCGCCGTGCCTGGGGGTGCCGTCCCCGGCGTAGGAAATGGCCGGGCCTTCATCGTACGGGTTGCCGAAGCTGTCCGTGAACACCATGTCTTCCATGGGGTTCTTCAGCTCGCGGTACTTGGCGTGGATGCCCATGGTCCAGCCGCTGGCCAGGGTGTGATCGACGCCGAGAATGTACTCATTGCGCTCGGGCAGCTTGGTGCCTTCGGCGATGGGATCGAAGCTGAACGGGGTGCCGTAGTCGGTGATGGTGTTGGGCGTCGCGCCGTAGGTGTAGGCGCCAGTGGCGTTGTTGTAGGTGGAGTTGCTGAAGCGGTAGTTCCAGCGCAGGTAGGTCTCGTTGGCATAGACGCGGATGGCCATGCGCTGCGGGATCTGCTCGAAGTACTTGGCGTAGTTGCCGCTGACCTTGGTCTTGCCGTCCTGGTTCACATCCCAGGTGAAGCCCAGGCGGGGCTGCACGTAGTCCTTGAAGTTGTCGAACTTCAGGAACGACTTGTCATTGAGGTCGCGCTGGTCCTGCATCTCCCAGCGGAAGCCATACATCAGCTTCACGCCCGAGCCCACATCCCAGGTGTCCTGGGCGTAGACAGCGTTGATGATCTCCTTCACGGTCGCATTGGTGTGGAGGAACTGGCGGATGATCTGGGTGCTGCTGGAGCCGACCGCGTTGATGGTCACGCGCTCGCCGCCGGAGGTGGCGGCGACCTCGGTGTACTTCGACACGAGCTGGGATACGCCGAACTTCATGTTGTGGCTGCCGAGGAAGTAGCTCAGGTCCACCTTGGCCTGCGTGGTCTGGATCTTCTCGCTGGGGACGTAGTAGCCCGCGCCGCCGCTGCGGAAGCCGAGACCGGAGCCAGCATTGGGATCGCCGGCCAGGAACCCGGGACCATCATCGGCCCAGCGGTAGTCGGTGACGGCGATGGTGGTAGCGTCGGTGGCCGTGATGTCCGTCTTGTACTGGGTGGTGCCTAGCTTGGCGCTCAGGAATAGGCTGGGGCTGATGGTCCAGTCATAGTTGAGCACCAGGTTCTGGGTGGTCTGCTTCTCGTTTTGGCCGAGTTGGGCATTGCCCAGGCTGGCAGGGTAGGCGTTGGGTTGATTCTCCTTCCGGTCATTCAGGTTGGCGGAGAAGGTGAACTGCTGGTCAGGGGTGAGGTACCAGTTCAGCTTGGCGATCATCTGGTAGTCATCGATCTTCCTTGTACCATCAGTCTTGTTGCTGAGGTTCGGCAGGTTGTTCTTCTCGTTGTATTCGGTGTAGGTGTAGTCAATGCCCACGAAGTAGAAGAGCTTGTCCTTGATGAGCGGCCCGCCCACCTCGGCGCCGATGTCATAGCGGGTGGGGGCGGGATCCTGGCGATAGAACTCGTTTTTCTTGGGCTTGGCGCCGATGCCCGTAGGATCCCAGGTGAGCCAGGCGGAACCCTTGAACTCGTTGGAGCCGCTCTTGGTGATGGCGTTGATGACGCCGCCCAGGGCGCTGAACTCTGGCTTGAAGCCTCCCGTCTGCACTTCCACCTGGTCGATGAAGTCGGTCACCAGGGACGCGCCCTGGTAGCCGCGAGCGGTGTTGGTGGTGGAGAGGCCATCCACGATGTAGCTGTTCTCGGCCGCGGAGCCGCCACCGATGGAAGGATCCTTGTCGCCCATGCCACCCGAGGTGACGCCGGGGGCCAGGAAGGCCACAGAACTGATGTCACGGCCCTTGGGAATGGCGGACAGGTTGTCCATGGTCGTGGTGAGGCCAGTCTGGGTGGTCGTGGAATCCACCGTGGTGGTGGTGCCGAGTACCTCGACGACCGTGGCCGCTTCCGAGGCCATCTTGAAGGTCACGGGCTGGGTCTGGTTCACCAGCACGCTGACGGTCTGGGTGATCTTCTGGAAGCCTGACTTCGTGACCTCCACGGTCCAGGCACCGGGATTCAGCAGGCCGAGACGGAAGGCGCCATCCGAACCCGTGATGATGGTGCGGGAAGTCTGGGTGGAGGTCAGCCGGACGGTAGCCCCCACCAGGGGCGTGCCGTTCTTGTCGGACACGGTGCCGGACAGGCCTCCGGTGGTGGCCGTCTGGGCGTGGGCGATGATGCCGCTCCCGGCGACGAGGACTGCGGCGGTAAAGCCGAGCCGCGTGAAGGTTCGATGCATAGGGACTCCTTGGGAGTGGGCGGCGGGGGGCCGCGAAAAAGGCGTGATGAAGTTCGGCCTGTCCCAACGCAGCATCCCCCGCAGCGGCGAGGCCCGGGGCAAATGTCACGAGGACGACCAAAGATCGGGGGGAGTGTCGAAAGAATAGGTCAGGTTCCCCGGGACACACAAATTATTTTCCGTGGGAGTGGCCAATAACATCAGCATGTGAGGCATTAATGCCAGCCCGCTTGTCCTGATGAATGAAGGCCGGCCCGTGCTCCGGCACAAAAAAACGAGGCCCTTGCGGGCCTCGTTTCGGGTGGTACCGGAGTCGCTTAGAAGCGGAAGCCGGCGGAAGCAGTGATGGTGCGGGGGGCGCCGTAGTTGACGTTGCCCGAGGGGTTGCCAAAGCCGGTGTAAGTCGCAGAGGCAGAACGCTTGACCCAAGGCGAGTTCACCGCGGTCGGGTAGGTGCCGGTGGCGCCGTTCCAGCCGGTGTTGAAGGTGATCAGCTGCTGGTGGTTGAACACATTGGCGATGTTCAGCTTGCCGAAAGCGGTCACATCCTTGCCCATGACCTTGAAGAGGGGGAAGTCGTGGGTGATGGCCAGATCCAGGTAGGCGGCAGCGTTGTAGACGCCGGCGCCGCGTTCCTGATCCATGTACTGCGTGCCGCTCGTGCCCCACTGGCCGCTGAGGCCCGGATTCAGGCGGTTCTTGGTGATGCTGCGGGCATTGCTGTAGTGGGAGCCGGAGTCGAAACGGTAGACCAGACCGACGGAGGTCTTGCCGAAGGTATTGGTGAACAGCCGGCTGCCCGTGAAGCGGATCCGGATGGGCACATGGCCACTCAGGTAGCCATAGGGCGCCGTCCAGTTGTAGTCATACATGTAGGTGCCGTTCTGGACATCGAAATTGTGAATGGTCTCGCCGCGGCCGGGGGTGTTGGTGCCTTCACCCTCGTAGTTGCCCTTCAGGCTGCTCCAGGTCACGCTGCCGACATAGCTCCACTGGTTGCGGTTGAGCTGGGTTTCCAGTTCCAGGCCCTTGTACTCACGCTTGGCGTCGGAGCTGTTGTCCCACTGCTTGACGTAATAGACCTTGCCGAACTGATCGGTGACGGTGCCGTTGTTGCCGACACTCACATCCATCAGGTTGTTCCACTTCTTGCTTACCGCGGTGACCTTGACGTAACCATCGCCATATTCCCCGAAGTTGAAGGAGTAGGCGTAGTTGGCCTGGATCTCATCGACCGTGGGGGCCTTCATCTTGTCGTTGAGGCGCACGTTGAGCGTGGGGTTGTTGTAGTAGGAGACGGCATTGGGATCCGCGCTGTTGATGGCGTAGAGGCTCGGGTTCTGCATCTGCGCGAAGGTGACGCGGTCCGCAGGGTTCCAGTAGCCGATCAGGGACCCGTCGTTGAGGGGGTTCGGGGACACGAAGCCGGTGTTGACGGCGGACGCGAGGTAGCTGTTCGCCAGCCAATCCACTTCCGTGGGGTTGCCCTGGCCGGTGACGGAGTTGGTGATGCCCTCCAGCACCTTGCCGTTGTACTTGGCGTAGCTCAGGCCGAAGATGTGCTTGCTGTCGCCGAAGAGGTCGTACTTCACGCCCAGGCGGGGCGAGAGACCCGAGGCGCCGGCAGTCTTGGCGCCGCCTTCGTTCTCGGCCTTGTAGGTGTCAAAGCGCACACCGATCTGGAAGTTCCAGTGCTGGTTGAGGCTCCACTTGTCATTGGCGTACAGGCCATAGGAGAAGTTCTTGGCTTCGCCTGCGGTGCTGGTGTAGATCCAGATGGAGGTGGGGATGCCGGTGCGGGTGGCGAGGTTCACGCCGGCCGCTTCGAAGATCAGGTTCGTGGGGCTCTGCTCGTTCTTGGCCTGGCGGATGCCTTCGTAGTAATCGATACCGAAGTCGGTCTGGTGGCTGCCAGCAGCGTTCCAGAAGAGGCTGGCCTTGATGTTCAGGGTCTTGTTGCCACGGTTGTCGCCGCCATCGGCACTGTTGAAGATGCCGTTGTTGTAGAACAGGCCCGTGTCGTCCGAGTAGATGGGGCTCTGGCCGTTGGGTGAACCGCCGGCGCTCAGCATCTGGTTCTTGCGACCGATGCGGGCTTCCGTGGTGAAGTTCGTGGTCCAGGCGGAGCGCAGGGCCACGTTCCAGAAATCGGAGGTGGAGATCTGGGGCACCAGGGCCAGCAGCTCACCAGCGGAGTAGTTGCGGTTGACATCGTTGATGGCATTCCGCATGTAGGAACCCACCAGGGTGTGATCCTGGTTGATGGACCAGGTCAGCTTGATCTGGCGGCGGATCTCATTGCGGCCACCCGCGTAGCCGCTGCCGAACCCACCAGGGCCGTTGCCGGCGCCCAGGGAGAAGCTGTTGTCCCAGGGGGGAGTAGCTCCGAGGTCGCGATCAATGTAATCCAAGGCGCCGTTGCCGAGGTCGCCACCGATGACGCCCGTGGTGTTGGTCTTGGCGGTGTAGTAGGAGCCCGCAAACCAGAGCTTGTCCTTGATGATGGGTCCGCTGAGGCTGAGGGTCTTGGTCTCACCCAGGGTGTTGGCGATGGCGAGGCGGTCCTGTCCGGGGGTGGTGCCGTTCCAGGAGGGGTTGCTCAGTTCCCAGCGCAGGGAGCCGCTGAACTCGTTGCCGCCGGAGCGGGTGATGGAGTTGATGACGCCGCCATCCACATCGCCGTACTCGGCGGACATGGCACCGGTGATGACCTGGGTCTCCTCGATGGAGTCGTCGATCACGGACAGGCCGCGGTTGTTGTAGGCGTTGTCGGCGATGTTCTGACCGTCGAGCAGGTAGAGGTTGCCGGAGGTCATGGCACCGCGGATCTGCACGCGACCACCCACGCCGGCGGTGACGCCGGGGGTGAGGAGGGCCACGCCTTCCATCGAGCGGGCATTGGGCAGCAGGTCGACGGAGTCATTGCGGTAGTTGGAGGCGGTCTTCAGTTCCGTCTTGTCCACGGCGGGGGCGGCCGCGATCACTTCCACCACGGCGCCGCCAACCTTGTTCATGGTGACGCGGGGGCTGAAGGTCTGGTCGATGCCGATCTGCTCGGTGATCTTGCGGGTCTCGAGGCCATCCTTGGTGTACTGGACGGTGTAGAAGCCCGGAGGCAGCAGGCGGGCGATGAACTTGCCCGTGGCATCCGTGGTGTAGGTGCGCACGCCCTGCAGGGCGGGGGAGGTGAGGCGGACGACGACGCCGGCCAGAGGCGCGCCAGCGGCGTCAACCACGGTGCCAGAGATGTTCGCGGTCTGCGTGCCCTGCGAATACAGAGCTGCCCCGCCCAGGGCGATGAGGGCCGTGATGCGGCCCAGGCGGTTGTTCAAGAGATGCATAGCATCCTCCAGAAAGTCGGGACTTGTGGTTGGGGGGGTCCCGAGGGAAAAAAACAGATCCTCAATCCGGGGGTGGCACAGGACCACCGCCGCGAATGGGTGTGGCTACTGATGACGGGATTGAAGACGGTGGAAAAGATCTTGGAGACAGGAGAGTAACTTTACCAGAACGCACAAGGGAATCTGGTCAGACCAGAAGATTTCCGGGAACTATGTCCCCGGACCCGGCACCCGCCACTCTTGCTCTTGGCAACATCAGCACCCGATGGCGGCCAGGAGCCAGGGCCTGGGCACGGGTGGGGCCATAGTCAACTCGAGGGTCGTCAAGTATAAATCCGGCACAATGGGCTGGTTGGCCTTGGCCAGGACCTGGAACAGCAGGTCGCCCTTGGCCACCTTCTGGCCCACCCGGGCGAGAACCCGGATGCCCACCCCGAGATCCAGCACATCGGTGCGGTCCCGGCGCCCGGCGCCCAGGTCCATGGCCAGGATGCCCAGGGCGCGGCCGTCGATGGCGGCGATGTAACCATCCTGTGCCGCGCGCACGTCCACCACCTGGCCCGGCTGGGGCAGGCGGCTGAAGTCATCCAGGGCCTTGGCGTCGCCGCCGTTGAGGGCTACGAAGCGGCGGAGGGTCTCCAGGGCGGAGCCGTCCTGGATGCAGGCCTGGATCCTGGCCTGGGCCTCGGGCAGCGTCTTCGCCGCGCCGCCCATGATCAGCATCTCGGCGGCCAGGCGGAAGCTCATTTCGGCCAGCTCGGAATCGCCGTGCTCGCCGCGGAGGATCTCCACGGATTCCATGACCTCGAGCGCGTTGCCGATGGCCCAGCCCAGGGGGGCGTCCATGCGGGTGATGAGGGCGCGGATCTGCATGCCGTGGGCCGTGCCCACGGCCACCATGCTCTCGGCCAGGGTGGTGGCATCCTCCAGGGTCTTCATGAAGGCGGTGGGGCCGCACTTCACGTCCAGCACCAGGGCGTCGGCGCCACCGGCCAGCTTCTTGGACATGATGCTGGCCGTGATGAGGGGGATGCTCTCCACGGTGGCGGTGACATCGCGCAGGGCGTAGAGCTTCTTGTCGGCGGGGGCGATGTCGCCGGTCTGGGCGGAATTGGCGAAGCGGGTCTCGGCCAGGCTGCGCAGGAACTCGGCCTCGGTGAGCTCGACCTTGAGGCCGGGGATGGCTGCGAACTTGTCCACGGTGCCGCCGGTGTGGCCGAGGCCACGCCCGCTGAACATGGGGCAGGGCACGCCGCAGGCGGCCACGATGGGGCCGAGGATGAGGGTGGTCTTGTCGCCGACTCCGCCGGTGCTGTGCTTGTCCACCTTGAGGCCGGGCACGGCGGAGAGGTCGAGGCGCTTGCCGGAATCCCGCATGGCGAGCGTGAGGGCCAGGGTCTCCTCCGTGTTCATGCCGCGCCAGCAGATGGCCATGAGCAGGGACGCGCTCTGCTCATCCGGAATGCTGCCGTCGGCGGCACCCTTCACCCAGAAGTCGATCTGGTCGGAGGACAGGGCTCCGCCCAGTTTCTTGGTGTAGATCAGGTCGTACATCCGCATGGGATGACTCCTCGCTATGAAGGGGCTAGATGCTCTGGACCAGGTTTTCCAGGGCGGAGGCGTCGCCCCGGCCCTTGAAGCGGGCCTTGTATTCAGCCAGGTCCTTCAGGGCCTGGGCGCGGTCCCCGGCGAGGCGGTCGGCATCGAGCTGGCATGCCCAGTAGGCCTCGGCCCAGGGTTCGCCGGGAGTGGCCTTGGCTCGCAGGGGATCCAGCTGGGTGCGGGCCTCCTGGAGCTGGCCCAGGGCGATGGCGCGCTGGGCCAGGCGCAGCTGACCCCAGGCATCCGCGGGCTTCGCGGAGACCTGCCCCTTGCCGTCGAGGGTCAGACGCCAAGTGTCGAGCAGACCGGCCGTGGCGGCCTTTCGGGAGGAGGGGGCCTTGCTCGCCAGGGCCTCGAGGCGGCCCAGGCGTTCCCTCATCCGCTTCTCCACTTCAGGGGCGGGCACGGGCACCAGGCCGTCGCCTTCCACTTCCATCTGCAGGGCGGAGAGGGCGGCCTCATGCTTGTCGGCGACCGAGCTGCGCCAGGCATTCCACGCCCCGTAGACGATGCCCAGGGCCACCAGCGAGGCGACACCGACGAGGAGGGGCTTCAGCAGTCCCCCATCCTCTTCCTGTCCCTGGGCGACTTTGGTCTGGAAATGAGCCAGGCTCTGCGCGGGCTTCTGGACCTGGATCTCTCGACTGCTGCTGGGGCGGGCCATGACGAACCTCTTGGATGAACCATCAGACGGACCCTTGAGGATGCACCAATCCCCGCCTTTCCGGCACTTGAAAATGCGCCCCCGCCTGCTACGATGTTCGTTCGTGCCTGGGTAGCTCAGTTGGTAGAGCAATGGATTGAAAATCCATGTGTCGGCGGTTCGATTCCGTCTCCAGGCACCATGTTTAAGGCCTCCGGTTTTAGGGGGCCTTAACTTTAGGAGAAACGGGATGGCCATCGCTTCCTGCCCCTGTGCTTGACGGAGGAATCGGGATGGGCTTAGTTGACACCATTTGCGCGACGGAGATTCCATGCCCCTGCTCTTGCTAGTCCTGCCTGCCCTGGTGGCCCAGGCCCCCGCGTCGACGGCCAAGTCCGTGGACCGGGTCCAGGAGTTGTTCAAGGCGGTTCCCGAGGCCTTCATTGAAGGGAAGCGTGGCGCGATGCCGGGCCTGGTGGCTGCGGGCAAGGCAGGCTGGGAGCAGGCGCGGCCGGAGTTGCTGAGGGCCCTAGGGGAGGCCGAGGCCGTCGCCATCGACCGGCAGGTCAAGGCCATGGCCAAGATGTCGCCCCGCGGCCAGGCCGTGGGCGCCCTGGGCATCTCCAAGGCCCTGAGCCGCATCCAGAGCCGGTCCCGCCAGCTGGATCTTGCGCACGCGGAACGGACGACGATGCTGGCCTGGTGCCTCGTCGATTCAGGCCAGCTCAAGACCCTGCCTGCCGTGGCCGGGGCTTTCCAGCCCGTCATCGACGGGGACCAGGGACGGCACACCCTGGCGACCGTGGGCGTGCAGGAGGCCCTGAAGCGGCTCCAGGAGAGCCAGAAGAAGAACCAGGCGAGCGGGGTCAAGAAGGCCCTCAAGGACCTTCTGAACCTGGTGGACGTGCTCGAAAAGCCCTGACACCTGCCGGGAAAAGCGAAGGCCCCCGTCGCGGGGGCCTTGTGCTTCAGGGGAGTGATGAGGTCCTACTCGCCCGCGGGCCGGTAGTCATCGGCCAGGGTCACCGGCACCTTGGCCTTGACCTCAGCCAGGATGCTGGCCTGGAGATCGGCCATCCGCTTCTGCTTGTAGCCCTGGGCCACCTGGGACTTCACCACCTCGAAGGGGGGGATGCCCTGGGCCTGGCCCGCGGCCTTCATGCGCTCGATCTGCTCTTTGTAGAAGGCCAGAAGCTGCTCATCTGTGGGCTCGGCAGTGACCGTGCGCTGCTTCGCCAGGGCCTGGAAGTAGACAGTGGCCTGCTGCTGCTCCAGCTGGCGCTTGACGCCGGGGTCCTGGTCCAGCCCGGTCTGCTTGGCATAGGCGCTGATGGCCCGGGACGTGGCCAGGCGGTTGGCGAGGTTGGCCCGTTCCTCCCGGGCGGCGGGATCGGTCAGGAAGGCCTGGGCCTCCTTGGGATCCTGGGAGAGGGTCCGAACCACGTCCTGGAACTCGGCCTCGGTGATCTTCTCGCCGCCGACATTGGCGATCACCCGGCTGGCGTCCGGCTTGCTGGTCTTGCAGGCGAGGGACAGGAGGAGGGCCGAGCCTGCGAGGAGGACGGCGGGGCGGGTCAACATGGACATGGAAGCTCTCCGAAAGGCATCAGAAGCTCCAGAATGACAGGTCCAGGAGGATCCCATGAGCCGAATTAGCGATCTCGAAGGCCTGGAATTGGCGGTCTACAGTGCCACCTGGTGCCCGGATTGCCGGCGCCTGGAGGCCTGGCTGGCGGAGCATCAGGTGGCCCACACCAAGGTGGACATCGAGACCGTGCCAGGGGCCGCCGAGAAGCTCGAGGCCGAGACGGGGAAGCGGGCCATTCCCTTCGTGCTGGTGAATGGGGGGCGCTGGGTCCGGGGCTACCACAAGGAGCTGCCCCAGCGGCTGAACGGGGATTTGCTGGTGGAGGAGCTGCTGGCGGCCGCCAGGTAACCCGCCTGCTTCCGGCTTGCGGTGGTGGGGTCCGGCCGTTCGTGGCACCCTAGGAGGTTCTCCGGGAGTCTTCTGTGGCCAGCATTTTCTCCAGCCAGTTCTGGTCCAATTTGTTCAATTCCGACCTCGCCATCGATCTCGGCACGGCCTCGACCCTGATCCACACCAAGCAGGCCGGGCGCATCGTCATCTACGAGCCCTCCATCGTGGCCGTGAACACCCTCACCCACGAGGTGGAGGCGGTGGGCGACGAGGCCAAGCAGCTGCTGGGCCGCGCCCCCCAGGGCGTGCGCACCATCCGGCCCATGAAGGACGGCATGATCTTCGAGGTGGACGCCGCCGAGAAGATGCTGGCCGCCTTCATCCTGAAGGCCCGCCCCAACCGGGGCATCGCCCGCACCCGCATCGTGGTCAGCGTACCCCCCCGGGCGCACCAGGTGGCCCGCCGCGCCGTGAAGCAGGTCTGCTACGACGCCAAGGCCGGCGAAGTGTTCCTGGTGGACCAGACCATGGTGGCCGCCATCGGCGCGGGCCTCGCCATCAACGAGAAGCGCGGCTGCATGATCGTCGACATCGGCGGCGGCACCACGGATGTGGCCGTCATCAGCTACAACGGCAAGGTGTTCTCCGACTCCATCCTCATCGCCGGCGACGAGATGGACGAGGCGGTGGTCAAGTACATCCGCGAGAAGTACAACGTCCTGATCTCCGAGGCTTCCGCAGAAGAGGTGAAGTGGACGCTGGGCTCGGCCTTCCCCTCCGAGTTGACGCGCACCATGGAGGTGAGCGGCCGGGACCAGTTCGAGGGCCTGCCCAAGACCCTCACCCTGAATGACGCCGAGATCCGCGAGGCCCTGGCCGAGCCCATCAACGCCATCATCGACCTGGTGCGCAAGGCCCTGAACGAGACTCCGCCCCAGCTGGCGGCGGATCTCATCGACCGTGGCATCTGTCTGACGGGCGGGGGCTCCCTCATCCAGGGCCTGGATGAGCGCCTGCGGAAGGAAACGCACCTGCCTGTGTTCCGGGCGGAGGACCCCCAGACCGCCGTGGTGCGGGGCACCGCGCTGCTGCTGGAGAACATCCCGCTCCTGCGCCGCATCCAGATTCTCGACTAGCTGGGAGGGCGCATGGTCGTCCGTACGGCCAGGTGGGGGTTGAGCCGGGCTGCCTGGCAGCGCCTGGCGCTGGCCCTCCTCTGGCTGGGCCACGGCACCTGGGTGTTGCTGGGGCCGAATCCGGCCCGCCACTGGATGACCTTCCTGGACCTGCTCTCGCGCCCCTCGCAGGCCATCGCCGCGCGCTGGGAGGGCTGGCGGGCCGCCCGCCGGGATTCCGGCCGCAGCCTGGCGGAGCTGCGCACCGAGAATGCGCGGCTGGGGACCGAACTGACCCAGCTCCGCACTGAGCAGGCCCAGCGGGCCCCGCGCCTGGCCGAGGCCGACGAGGCCGTGCGGCTGCTGGGCCTGAAGCAGCAGATTCCGCTCGAGCTCAAAGCGGCCCGGGTGCTCTTCGCGACGCGGCCGGCCACCTTCGGCAGCCTGATCCTGGACCGGGGGAGGGACCTGGGGCTGGAGCCGGATCAGGGTGTGCTGGTGCCCGAAGGCATCGTGGGTCGCCTCTGGTCGGTGGGCCCCACCCAGTCAAAGGTGCTGCCCGCCGATGCCCCCAACGCCTCGGTGGCCGTGATGCTCATGCGCAGCCGGGCCACGGGCGTGCTTCAGGGGCTGGGCTCGGGGCGGGCGCTGATCCGCTATGTGAGCAACCAGGAGGTCGTACAGGTGGGCGAGGCGGTGCTCACCAGCGGCCTGGATCGGGTCTTCCCCCGGGGCCTCTTGGCGGGCTACGTGGCCGAAGTGGCCAAGGGCGATCTCGAGCTGCGGGTGGTCGTCAACCTCTCGGCGCCCCTCGACCGGTTGCATGCCGTCCTGGTGCTGCCCCCCCAGCCGCCCCTGGAAGTCCAGCCACCCTTCCTGGCGCCTGAACCGAAGGCCCAGCCGCGGAAACGGGGTGCGCCATGAGGCTCGCCGCTCCCAGCCTCACCCGCCAGAACCTGTTGTGTGCCGCGGCGCTGGGCCTTGTGGCGCTCGGCGCGCCGTTCCCGGCCCTCCAGGCCGTCTTCCATGCCGCCCTCGTGCTGGCGCTGGCCCCGCGGGCCGGTTCACCGCTCTTCGGCGCCCTGTGGGCACTGGCGGCGGGCTGGACCCTGGAGGGCTCCCTGCGCCTTTATCCCCACCTCGGCGGAACGGCCTGGGCGGACCTGACCCTGGCCCTGCTGGCTGGATGGATGGCCGGGCGCTGGCCCCTGGAGGGCCTCAAGGGCTGGCTGGCCCGCCTCGCCGCGCTGAGCGTCCTCCACGCCCTCCTGGTGCACGGGGCCGTGCGCGTGGCCACCACCGCGCATCCCTGGGGTTGGGGTTGGTTCTGGGCCCTGCTGAGCGTGCCCGCCTGGGGCTGGCTGGCCTGGCGCCTGCTCCATGCGGGCACGGGACCTGGACGGCGCTGAACCATGGATCCGCGGCAGCGTCCCATCCTTCGTCGCAGGCTCGGGGTCTTCAAGGTGATGACCTGGGCCCTGGTGGCCTGCCTGGTCCTCATCTACGCCTGGCTGCAGCTGGTCCGCTACTGGGAGTTCAAGCAGCTCGCCCTGCAGCAGGCGGTGAAGGTGCGGCCCATCCCGGCGCCGCGCGGCCTGGTGCTGGATCGCAACGGCCACCGCCTGGTGGACAACCGCCGGGCCCTGCACCTGGTCATCCAGCGGGAGGACCTGCCCACCCGGCCCGAGGTGGTGGCCTCGCTCGCCGCAGCGCTGCAGGTTGACCCGGCCGCCCTCACTCGGAAGATCCAGAGCTACCGCCTGGCCGGCAAGGGGCGGCCCCTGGTGCTGAAGGAGAACCTCGACGAGGCGGGCATCGCCATCGCCGAGCGCATCCGCGCCCGGTTCCCCTTCCTGGGCGTGGAGGTGGCACCCCGTCGGGTCTACCTCGGCGACGAGCTGGCGGGCCACGTGCTGGGCTACGTGGGGGAGGTGGACGAGCCGCTGATGAAGGCCAAGCCCGACCTCTACCGGCTGGGCGAGACCATCGGCAAGGAGGGCTTCGAAGCCAGCGGCAACGACAAGCTGAAGGGCGTGGACGGCCAGAAGCGCATCCTGGTGGACCAGCTCGGCACGGAAGTCGCCAACTTCGGGCAGGAGGACGCCACGGCCGGCCGCAGCCTCTACCTGACCCTCGACGCGGGCATGCAGAAGATCGCCCAGGAGGCCATGGGCCAGGAGGCTGGGGCCGTGGTGGTGCTGGATCTGCGGGACGGTGGCGTGTTGGCCATGTACTCCAGCCCTTCGTATGATCCGAACCTCTTCCTGAACCGGCTCAGCCAGGACATGGTGGACCGCTATCTGGCCAACGACCTCACCCGGCCCATGGTGAACCGGCCCATCCAGGGCATCTACGCACCGGGCTCCACCTTCAAGCTGCTGGTGGCCCTCGCGGCCCTGGAGAAGGGCATCGCCACGCCCCAGACGGCCATCTACTGCGCGGGGAAGAAGAACTACTACGGCCGCGACTTCCGCTGCGACAAGCCCACGGGCCACGGCACCCTCGCCATGGTGCAGGCCATCGCCCAGAGCTGCGACGTGTACTTCTACGACCTGGCCGCGCGCATGGACGTGGACGACATCTACGCCACGGCGGAGAAGTACGGCCTCACCGAGCGCACCGGCATCGACCTGCCCCAGGAGAAGCGCACCCGCATTCCCAGCCGGGCCTGGAAGAAGAAGGCGGTGCCCAAGGATCCCAAGTGGTACGCGGGGGAGACCATCAGCGTGGGCATCGGCCAGGGCGCCGTGGGCATCACGCCCGTCGCCCTGGCCCGCTTCTATGCCCTGCTGGCCACCAAGGGGAAGCTGCTCACGCCCCACCTCTTCTACGGCTTCCGGGATGACCAGAGCAATGAGCTGCAGCCCGCGCCGGCCCCCACCTTCAAGGACACGCCCCTCGATCCGAAGCACTGGGCGATCCTGGACGAGGGCCTCGCGGAGGTTGTGCTGAGCGGCACGGCCGGTGCCAACCCCTTCATCCGCGAGATCGCCAAAATCACCCCCTTCTCGGGCAAGACCGGCACCGCCCAGGTGGCCACCTTCGTGGACAAGGCCCACTACGCGCGCCAGGCCAAGAAGCTCAAGGATCACGCCCTCTTCGCGGGCTACGCGCCCCGCGAGCATCCGCAGATCGCCTTCGCCGTGGTGGTGGAGAACGCGGGCTTCGGCTCCACCGCCGCGGCGCCCATTGCGGCCAAGCTGGTGAAGTACTGGTGCCTGGACCGGCTCTCTGCACCCCTTCCGGCACCCCGGGGCCGGATGGTGGATCCCTTCGCGCCCCAGCCCGCGGAGGCCCCGGAATGAGGGAACGCCTCCGCGCTCTGGATTCGCGCCTGCTCTGGGTAATCCTGGCCCTCCTGGCCCTGGGGACGCTGACCCTCTACTCGGCCGGCCGGAACACGCCCCATGCGGCGATCTGGCTCAAGCAGAGTCTCTGGAACCTGATCGGCCTGGTCCTGATGCTCCTGCTGGCCACGGTGGACCCCCGGCGCCTCTTCCGCTTCAGTTTCCCCGCCTACCTGCTGGGCCTCGTGGCCCTGGCCGCGGTGCTGGTGGTGGGGAAGAAGATCGGCGGCTCCACCCGGTGGTTCGTCCTTGCGGGGCAGACCTTCCAGCCCTCGGAGCTGATGAAGTGGGTGACCCTGCTCTATGTTTCCCACCGCCTGGGCTCCAAGAGCGCCGACAGCATCGGCCGCCTGGAGATCTTCGGCGCCGTGGGGCTGGTGGTTTTCCCCATGCTGCTCATCCAGCGCCAGCCCGACCTGGGCATGGCCCTCAGCTTCCTGCCGATCCTGCTGGTCATCCCCCTGATGAAGGGGCTGCGCGCGCGGTGGGTGGTGGCGCTCCTGCTCCTGGTGGGCATTGGCGGGGTCGGCGCCTGGAAGTTCGTGTTGAAGCCCTACCAGAAGCAGCGGGTCCTGATCTTCCTGGATCCATCCGCCGACCTGCAGGGCAAGGGCTACCAGGTCAACCAGAGCCGCATCGCCATCGGGTCTGGCGGGCTCATCGGCAAGGGCTTCACCAGCGGCTCCCAGACCCAGCTCAACTTCCTCCCGGTGAAGACCACCGACTTCGCCTTCAGCGTGTGGGCGGAAGAGCGCGGCTTCCTGGGCGTGCTCCTCGCCCTGGGCCTCTTTGGCCTGCTGCTGAGCCGCATCCTGGACGCGGCCCGCGAGGCGCACACCTACGCCGAGGCCTACTTCTGCGCCGGCGCCGCCGGCATCTTCTCGCTGCACCTCCTGGTGAACGTGGGCATGGTGGCCGGGGCCCTGCCCAACAAGGGCATGGTGCTGCCCTTCTTCAGCGCCGGCGGCAGCAGTACCCTGAGCTTCTTCCTGGCCCTGGGCCTGATCATGGGCGTGCTGCACCGGGCGAGGGTGAAATGAGGGCGAGGGTGCAATGACCGACCTGCGGCAGCGGATGAAGGACCTGGCGGATGAGGTTCGGGCGCACCGATATCGGTACTATGTGCTGGATCAGCCCACGGTTTCGGACGTTGAGTACGACGCACTGGAGCGCGAGCTCCGAGCCTTGGAAGAGGCTCACCCGGACCTGGCCGACCCCAACAGCCCCACCCGTCGAGTGGGCGCGCCGCCAGTGGAGGCCTTCGAGAAGCGCCGCCATGCCACGCCCATGCTCAGCCTCGACAACGCCTATTCGGAAGCCGAGCTGCGCGAGTGGGAAGTGAAGTGGCGAAAGCTCGCGCCGGAGGCTGGACCCCGCTACGCGGCCGAGCTCAAGGTGGACGGCCTGTCCCTCTCGCTGCGCTATGAAGGACGCGAGCTGGTGGAGGCCCTCACCAGGGGCGATGGCGAGACCGGGGAGCTGGTCACCGAGAACGCCCGGACCATCGCGGACATTCCGCTTCGGCTGCCGCCGGAGGCACCCGGTCGGCTGGAGGTGCGGGGCGAGGTCTTCCTGTCCCGCAAGCGCTGGGAGGAGCTGAACCGCCAGCGGGATGCCCGTGGCGAGGCGCGCTTCGCCAATCCCCGCAACGCCGCCAGCGGCACCATGAAGCTGCTGGACAGCCGCGAGGTGGCGGCCCGGGGCCTGTCCTTCCTGCCCTGGCAGGTCCTCTGGAGCGAAGGCGAGGCCTGTGATCACGCGCAGTCCATGGCACGGCTGGGCGCCTGGGGTTTCGGCGTGATGCCAGCCCATGGCGAGGGCGACTTGGCGGACGTCCTGGCGTTCATCACGGGGCAGGCCGAGGCCCGGCTCCGGCTGCCCTTCGACACGGATGGCGTGGTGCTGAAGGTGCTCGATCCCACGCTGCAGCAGTACCTGGGCACCACCGACCGCGTGCCCCGGTGGGCCATCGCCTTCAAGTTCCCCGCCACCCAGGTGACCACCACGGTGCTGGGCATCACCTGGCAGGTGGGACGCAGCGGCAAGCTCACGCCCGTGGCGGAGCTGGAGGCGGTGGAGGTGGCCGGCTCCACCGTGCGCCGGGCCACCCTCCACAACGCCGACGAGCTGGCGCGCCTGGGGCTGAGGGTGGGGCACCGCGTGTTCATCGAGAAGGGCGGGGAGGTGATTCCCAAGGTGGTGGCTCTGGTGCCGGGCGAGGAGGCGCGGGACCTGCCGGCGACGGAGATCCCCGCTGCTTGCCCCGAGTGCGCCGGCGAGGTGGGCAAGACCGATGATGCCGAAGTGGCCATCCGCTGCCTCAACCCCGAGTGCCCTGCCAAGCTGGCGGCACGGCTGCTCCACTTCGGCGGCCGCTCCGCCCTGGACATCGAGGGTCTGGGCGAGGCGCTGGTGGAGCAGGTGGTGGCTTCCAACCGCTTCCAGCAACCCTGGGAGCTGTTCAGCTTGCTGCAGGAGCCTCTGCTGGGGCTGGCCTACCTCTCTGGCCTGGAACGCATGGCCGAAAAATCTGCCCAGAACCTGCTGCAGGCCCTCGACGCGGCGCGCAGGAAGCCGCTGGCGCGGTGGATCCACGCCCTGGGCATCCCCATGGTGGGCGCCCGCACGGCCGAGCTGCTGGCGGAAGCGCATCCCACGCTGGAGGCGCTCTGGGCCGCGGACGAGCAACGCCTCCAGGCCGTGGAGGAAGTGGGGCCCAAGGTCGCCGCAGCGCTGCGCGCCTTCGTGGCGCTGCATCCGGAGCTGCCCGCGCGACTCGCGGATCTGGGCGTGCGGCCCGCGCCGCCCGCACCCCGGGATCTTGCGGGGCTGCCGCTCTCCGGTGAAGTCGCGGTGGTGACCGGCACGCTGCCGAGCCTGTCCCGGGAGGAGGCCGAGGCCCGGCTGAAGCGGCTGGGTGCCAAAGTCACGGGCAGCGTGTCGCCGAAGACGACGCTCCTGCTGGCCGGCGAGAAGGCTGGTTCCAAGCTGGCCAAGGCCGAAGCCCTGGGCATCCCCATCCGCGACGAGGCCTGGCTCCGGGGGCTGGAGGGCTGATCCTGGACGCTCTGTCAACGGGGGAAAAAGACCTGGACTGGGGGGCGGGCCCGTCCGATGATCGGGGGACCATCAACCGGAAAGCCCCGTGCTGACGCGTCTTGGCAAGTTCGAAATCGTCCGGCTGCTCGCCCAGGGAAGCATGGGTGAGGTCTACGTGGGCCGCGATCCGATCATCGGCCGCGAGGTGGCCATCAAGGTCATCCACACGGCGGCCAGCATGGGGCCCCAGGCCCGGGAGCGCTTCGCCACCGAGGCCCGCGCCGCCGGGGTGCTGAACCATCCGAACATCGTGACGGTCCACGAACTGGGCGAGGAGCAGGGCGTCCTCTACCTGGCCATGGAGCTGGTGAAGGGCGAGGACCTGGGCACGCTCATCCGGGCCGGGACGCTGTCTCCCAAGGACACCCTCGAGGTGCTGGCCCAGGTCTGTGATGGCCTGGCCATGGCGCACCGTCACCAGATCCTGCACCGGGACATCAAGCCTTCGAACATCCGGGTGGTGTGGGACGGGAAGAGCCTCCAGGCCAAGGTGCTGGACTTCGGCGTGGCCAAGATCATCAACACCGACATCACGGACGAGGGCACCGTCTTCGGCACCGTGAACTACATGGCGCCGGAATACCTGCAGAGCGGCAAGCCGGACTCGCGCAGCGACCTCTTCGCGGTGGGCGTGATCCTGTACGAGTCCCTGACGGGCATTCCGCCCTTCGACGGCCCCAGCCCCGGCTCGGTCATCTACCGCCTGCTCCACGAGAACCCCACGCCGCTGCCCCCCACGGCCTTCCAGGGCATCAGCCGCGATGTGCAGGGCATCCTCCACCACGCCCTGGCCAAGGACCCAGCCAACCGCTTCCAGACCGCGGAGGACCTGGCGGCCGTGCTGCGTGCGGCCAAGGACACGGCCTGGCGCTGGGAGCAGGAGCGCCCCACCGTGGCCCTGAAGATCAAGGGGCTGGTGGTTCCCGGTCGCGGCCCCACCCCGCCCACTCCGCCCCGGGGCGTGTCGGTGGTGCGGCCCACCCCTCGTCCCGCGCCGGGCCCGAAGGGGGTCACGGGCTCCGGGGCGATCGTCCGGCCCGTGACGGCGTCCCGGGCGCCCGCGCGAGATGCCCAGGCCCCTTCGGGCACCGGCCCCTATGGTCGCGCCGAGGTCCGCCAGGATGTGCTGGAGACCACCAAGAACCAGCTGCTCCAGGCCTTGCAGATCGACCCCAGAAATGCCAAGGCCCACGCCATGCTCCTGGTCACCCACTACCGCCTGGGCCGCCTCGATGCAGTGATGCAGACCCTGCGCCAAGCCAGGGACCGCGGCATCCCCTCGGCGGAGCTCCGGGCCGTGCCCCGCTGCAACCAGGTGGTGGCGGAAGAGATGCAGACCTGCCGCCTGCCCCTCGATATGCACGGCGAATTCATGGAGTACCTGGGGCTCTGAAGCTTCCGTGCCGGGCAACCGCAGGGGGTGATTTGGGCTCCATGGCATTCAGGTGGTGACATGCAGCAACGGCTGGGCCGGTTCGAGATCCTGAAGCGTCTGGGGCAGGGAGCCATGGGGGAGGTCTTCCTGGGGCTGGATCCCGCCATCGGTCGCGAGGTGGCCCTCAAGACCATCCACCG
>Ga0268298_10000301_pt1 | contig 64731 bp, 37 predicted proteins | sample WWTPWeurt_MetaG_FD_194462 | JGI IMG/M metagenome (GOLD analysis project Ga0268298, IMG submission 194462) | Activated sludge microbial communities from WWTP in Nijmegen, Gelderland, Netherland - WWTP Weurt | ecosystem: Engineered > WWTP > Aerobic digester > Activated sludge | place...
ACTGCCCGACACTCCCTCCCTGATACAGCGATTCAGGTCCTGCGTGACACAGCCCGGTCCCACACTCCCCGTCCGTCTGGCACCCCTGACACATCTTCGTTGTTCCGTTGCACACCGGCTTCGATAGCTGCGCGCATTCCGCGTTCACCGCGCATCCTCGACACTTCCCGTTGTCACAAGATACAAATCCTTCTGCTTCACAATCCTGCTTTTCCTTGCACGCTCGGCATTGACCCGTTCCAGGATCGCATATAGGCGTGTTCGCGTCCGCTTTGCTGCACTCTCCTGCTCCCTGCTCGCAGTTTCGGCACGAACCGGAAGTGCTGTCGCACACAATCGCTGCACTGTACCCCTCACGACATTCCTTCGCGGTTACGCATTGTCGGCATTTCTGTTCGGAGGCTTCACAGACGTACTTCTGTTCCCCGTTCCCACTCGGATAGACGCAGTCTGTTGTCTTGCCGCAAGTTTTCTGTGTTGCAAACTGTTCGTTCAACAGGACGCGAACATCGCAATCGGTCAAAAGCAGGCCCACCCCCAGCGCGAGCGTGCCCACACCCAGCCCTACTTTTTTTGCTCTCTTTTGCTTGTCCATGCTGCCCCTTCCAATAAGGTCTAATACGCAGTACCAAAAACGAGGCCCGTTCCCGTTCCCACACGGCCCAAGGACAAACTCTGCGCTGGCGCAACCCGAGTGTCCGAAACCACCTTATTGGGGCCCGGGATGGCCAAAAGCAACAGCCCCCCTGCTGCAAACACAGCCCCAGGCACGGTCAGTCCTGCCCCCACGCCCGCAGTGCTGTACTTTCGAGTCAAATCTTCCTGGCCATCGACCAGTCCTGGCTTTCCATTGATCGACCAAAGAAGGCCCCCGAACGTGATCATCGCGCCGCCGCCGACGAGTCCTATAACTCCCGCCGCGAGTCGCCACGCCGGGCGGGGTTGGCGTACATAAACGACCTTTCCCAAGTCGATGGGGGTCAGGGTCAGCGTGAGCGGAGTCGAGGTATTTTCAGCGACGGCCACATCTTCCTCGTACGATTGATAGTCCGCTCGTTTGACACGCACGCGGCGTTTTCCGGCCAAGGTCTTGATGGACAGGGGTTTTCCCTCTTGCGTAACGCCCTGTTGCAGTGCGCCATCTACATACACCTCCGCACCTGCTGGCTTGGTCGTGATGTCGATGGTTCCGCGCAAGTTCGCCTGCGCCGCAACCAGCAAGGACCGCGCGAGTTCTCCCAAGGAATCGCCCGCCTGCTTGAGGTTGCAGTTTGCGCACTCCCTTTTTTGGTCCTTGGCCTCATCTGCCGTCGCTGCCAACGAAACATTGAACAGGCTTGCTTCAAACTTCCAAGCACCGGACAACGACGATTCCGCCTTGCCAGGAGGCGGTTCTTCCGCCGCTTTTCCCTTCCCCTTCTTTCCTCCACCCCCCGAAGCTGAGTCTGTTGCCCCCACCGCCAATTTGACCTTGTACGTCAGCACATACATGGCCTCCAGGCTTCGACCTACTTTCACCCAACAGTCCGCTGAATCGCATCGACGTATGCCTTCTCGCGTCAGCGTCTCGTCTACTTGCGTGCGGGGAACCACGACAAAGCCCAAATCCTCGACGGCTGCCTGAATGGCACCGTCCAGCATTTGCTTGTCGGCTTCGCTGAGCTTGGCCCCTTCGACCTTGGGTTCAAACACCGCCAGTTGTTTGGTTGCCGCCTCTGCCGAGGCAACCGAAAAAAACGTCCCAAGCGCTGCAAAAGAAAGCCAAGCCGAAAGCTTTGCCCGCCGTCTCAAACCAAAGACCGTCTTGTGTTTGCCAGACCGGTTCATGATGTCCCTTTTCGCGAAAATTCTCGGGAGTGCCGACAGCCGACGCACTCCAAGCCGCCATCGTAACACGCCGCCCGTCACCCTGTGCCGAGCTTTTGTCTTTCGCATTTCGGTTTGCAAAACCTCAAGCCGCGCAAATTCCTCACTTTTTTGCTCGCCGATTTTGCGCGTCGATAAGAACCAGGCCTCGAGGTGAGCGGCGCATTCCCATTGTTACCCACACACGCACGCTGTGTTTCTATCCATGTTTGTTTACCCGTTCAAAAAGTGCGGCAATCCCCTGACCTACACCGATACACATTGCAGCCAATCCCAGTGCCTCACCTGACCGGACAAGTTCGTGAACCAGCGTCGTCGCAATCCGCGCCCCCGAACACCCCAAAGGATGCCCGAGCGCAATCGCCCCACCGAGTACGTTGACCCGCTCGTGCGGCAGTTCCGACAGTTCCCGGAGCACTGCCAGCGACTGCGCGGCAAATGCCTCGTTGAGTTCCACCCGACCGATTTGCGACAGCGAAAGTCCCTTGCGCGCAAGGAGTTTTCGCACCGCAGGCACCGGTCCAAGACCCATCACCCTCGGGTCCACACCCACCACTTGCCCTCCGAGCACCTTCGCCATCGGCACAAGACCCAGCGCACGGCCTTTTTCAAGCGACCCGACCAGCAACGCCGCCGCCCCGTCATTCAGCGTCGAAGAATTCCCCGCTGTCACGGTTCCTCCCTTTCTAAACACCGTCGGAAGCCGCCCGAGCTTTTCCACCGTTGTGTCCGCGCGTGGTCCTTCGTCTGCGGCACAAACCCCGCCCGCTTCCCCTTTTTGGGCAGGCAACTCAATCGAACAAAGCTCATCCGCAAACCGCCCGGCTTTTTGAGCCGAGACCGCTTTTTCATGGCTTTTGAGCGCGTATTCGTCTTGCTCCGTGCGGCTCAAGGAATAGCGTTCTGCCACGTTTTCCGCCGTTTCCCCCATCGACTCGAGCGGAAACCGCGCAGCCAAGCGAGGATTGGGAAAACGCCACCCCAACGACGTGTCGTACATTGTCCCATTTCCCGACGAAAACGCCTGGTCTGGTTTTGCGAAAACCCACGGTGCGCGCGTCATCGATTCCACCCCGCCCGCGATCAAAAGCTCAGCTTCTCCGCTTTGGATGGAGCGCGCGGCAAGGAGCACCGCCTCAAGCCCCGACCCGCACAGCCGGTTCACCGTGACTCCCGGCACGCTGTCGGGCAGTCCAGCCAACAGCGCGGCCATCCGAGCCACGTTCCGATTGTCTTCCCCCGCTTGGTTCGCACAGCCGCAAATCACGTCCTCGACCGCCTCCACAGGAATCTGTGTCCGAGACACCAACGCAGCGATCACTTTCCCCATCAGATCGTCGGGCCTGACCTCGCGCAGAGCGCCTCGAAAACGGCCTATCGGACTCCGCACCGCTGCGAACACATACGCATCACGAAACCCCGGAAAACCATGAATGTGTGACATGACCCGCAACATACCCAAGGCAGCCCGAAGCGCGCAACTCTTCAAACCACGCAGCCCCAAAGTCCTCGGATGTTTCTTTGTTCAATTAAAATTGCAATTCCTCGTTTTCTTACAAAATTTATATTGGTTGAGAAATTCGCGTGAGATAAACGACGATAAGATGCGTATTTTCTTATTGAAGAGCACTTATCCCACAACTTGTCAAAATGCTAGCACTCCTGGCTCGTCGCAGTCGATAAATTCGTGGAAGCGGCTTTCTCACATATTCCGACATGTATCCAGATAAGCGATAAATGAAATCAAATTAAGTGGTTCGGTTTCTGATTTTCATTTGATATCCTTCTACGCGCTGTTTCCGAATCTGAGCATTCCAAATGTGTTGTAATTGGAGCACTTACGCTACAAACGCTTCTTCGCCATCCCGGCATGTCGATGCACGGCAAGCGAAGGTCCGAAGTGTCGCGTTTTTGCTTGGGGGAGGGCTGATTTGACACTGCTACTTGCTCTCACGATGCTCGCCGGAGCCGAGACCGGAAATGGGTCGCGCTACGGCTACGAAGGAGATCGGTTCGACGTGGTTGGTACGTTCGCGTGCCGACGGACGCTCACCGCTCGATATGGAACAAAAGTCTGGCAACAGATGCGTGCGCACGGGGTCGCACACCGGACACTCCCCTGTGGAACACGCCTCGGGATTTGTCACCCGCGCACCGGCCTGTGTACGACGGCATTCGTGGTCGATCGGGGTCCGTGGGGAGCACTCAATCGCAAAGGCGAATGGCATGTACGAACAGGGAAGCTGCGGCCAGGCGAACACTACCGGGGCGTGTTGGATTTGTTGCCTGGTGTGTATTCAGCCATTGATCTGCGCGGCATCGAAAAAGTCGTGTTCTGGGAACTCCCAGACGCCGGATGGAACAAGTCGATTCGCGACCACGGTCTGCCACCGCTGCGCAGCCATGGGCCAAGTCCCTTTGCGTCCTATGTCACCCCCGACCACAAAAGCAGTCCATTTCCACCGCTCCGCGCCAATCCCGCGCCGGTTTTTTTGGTGAGCACAGCCAATCCTATCGTTGTGGCTACAGCGAGCTTGAAACCGGCCACCGCGACGACGTTCGCGTTTCCGCCTTTGCGCGACGCCACCTTCCCGAAACCCAGCACCCCCGTGCAGTCCCGTTTTGGTCAGGGACAATCGTATCGATCGCCCGCAAACCCCTCGCCGAGACTGCCTCCAGCAAACAGTTGATCAGGGCCACCTGTCGGCTCTTTCCGGCCCAACTCTTCCGCAACACTGGACCCATTCACAGCCTGTTTTTCTGCGTGCGTGGTGCGCAAAGTGGGATACCGTGCGGCATGCACAGGGGTCGATACGCTTCTTGGTTTCTTGGGGTCGCATGGATGCTGGCGTGGACGGGACTTTCAGGCGCAAAGCCGGAAGTTCCACAACCGACAAAGCCACCGCACAACATCGTCGCCAGCCCGCCTTCCGTTCTTCCGTTCGTCGAAGACGATTACTCGGCGGCGCGTGCGCAAGCGAAAAAAAGCGGCAGGCTGCTCTTGGTCGATGCGTGGGCACCGTGGTGTCACACCTGTTTGAGCATGCGCAACTTTGTGTTCACCGATGCTCGGCTCAAACCCTTGGCCGACAAGATGGTCTACTTGGCGATCGACACAGAACGAGCGCAGAACCGCGATTTCCTGTCCCGTTTTCCCGTCACGAGCTGGCCGACCATTTTTGTGCTTTCCCCGACGGACACCGGCGATCAATTGGTTGCCCGTTTCACCGGCGCACTGTCCGCAAAGGCCTTGTTTGCACATGTATCTGCGCTCACTTCCCAAAAAGAGAGCGCGCAACCCAAACTCGCAGCCGCAGAGCGTCTGTTTACGACAGGAAACCTCGCGCTTGCCGCAGAAGCGTTCGAGGCTGCGACGCACGAAACCGGTTCGACCGCCCGATCGCTTCTCGGCCTCGTCGAGACTTTGTGGAAGCTGAAGGAGTACGATCGTTGTGCCACGACGTATGAACAACACTTTTTGCGTTTTTCCCACAGCGCGCTCGCAACCGATTTTGCATCGTATTCCGCACAATGCATCGGCCACCTTACAGAGGCAGATCGGCGGCAAAAACTCCGACGGCAACTGGTGCGTGATTTGGAACAGCTTTTGGCCGACAAGACCGAAGAGTTGTCTGTGGATGATCGCAGCGACGGTTACGGAACCATGGTCGAGCTGTCGGATGCGCTTGGGGAAAAAGACGCGGGCGATCGGTGGACCTCGGTCCGACTTTCGATGCTCGAACAAGCAGCCGCAGACGCCAAAAACCCGGCACAAGCCGCCACGTTCGATGCGCACCGGTTTGAAGGCTACAAGCGACTCGGGAAATGGGACATCGCTGAAGAAATGCTCTCGGCAAGCGCCCAGGCATTCCCACGCGACTACAACCCGCTGGCACGCCTTGCTCGGCTCTATTACCAAACAGGTCGCCTTCCACAGGCGTTGGCACACATTGACCGAGCGTTGGCGCTGTGCGAAGGACCCCGGAAAGCCAGTTTGTTCGAGCTGCGCGCTTCAATCCTGAACGGGCAAGGTCAAACCCAAGCCGCGTTGGAATCCTTGGAAAACGCCGTGTCCGTGTGGGTCGCACAACAGACCCCTTCCCGAAGCGCATCGCAAACCGAGTCCGGCGTTTCCGCGCGCGTAAAAGACCTGCAAGCCCAGATCGCCGCGCTCAAAAAGCAGTTCCCGAATCTGGGTGCCCAGCCCCCTTCACCCGACATCGAAAAAACCGCTGTCCAGAAAGACCCCAGCCCCAAGAAGACCAAAACCAGACGGCTCGCCAAACGACCCAGCGGTTTCAAGTAGTCGCCTCACACCGGCAGATATCCCACACCACCTCGCAGATCCAGCAGGAACTTTTCCGTTTCGGGGGTCTGTTTTTGGTACGCTGTTCCCGCACCGGGTTCTCTTCATGGTGCGATCGGGAGTCCTTCTGGCTCTTGAGGAGTCCTTCTCATGAAGGTTGAAGACATGGACCAAATCAGCATGCTGTCGGTCGAGCCTGGGACGGGCCGCGTTCTGCTCGCCGGAACCGAAACCAAAGAACGCTGCCTGATTTTTCGGCGGGGTGCGTTTGCCACGCTTCGCAAGGCTCTTTTCGCACAACTTGGCCCGCATGTTTTTCGTGCCGTCCTCAGCCAATTTGGCTTTCGCTGTGGAACAGAGGACTTTCACACGTTTCACAAACGTGAAGAATGGGATAGCCACCCAGAACTCCTCAGCGCGGCCAAGGCCATGCAGGCCTGGCAATGGATCGACCAAACCGACCGGGCGCACATGGAGTTCGACCGCAAAACCGGCCACTTTCACATGACCGGGACGTGGACACATTCTTACGAGGCCGAAGCGCATTTGGCCGAATTGGGCGCAAGCCCCGATCCTGTCTGCCACATGTTGACCGGCTACGCCTCGGGCTGGGCCACCGCTTTCATGGGGGCCGACATGATTGCGATTGAACCCTCTTGCGTGGCTCGCGGCGACAGCGTTTGCACGTTTGAGATCAAGCCTCCCGCCGACTTTGGAGACGCAGCGAAACCGTGGATGGAAGCGATCGCCGTCTCCGAGGATTCGCTGTTCCAAGACCTGGCGCACCAGACCGCAGTCATCGAAGAACAGACGCGCGCCATCCGAGAACTTGCCACGCCCGTCATCGAAGTCTGGGATGAGGTGTTGGCACTCCCGATTGTGGGTCGGCTCGATACCGTGCGCGGCGCAGACCTTCTGGATTCGACGCTGCACGCCATTGCGCAACGTCAGGCGCGTTGTCTGATTTTGGATGTCACCGGTGTGGACAACGTGGATACACACACCGCAGGGCAGATTCTGAAAGTCGCTCGCGCCGCTGAGCTGCTCGGTGTGTATTGCGTGCTGACGGGAATTCGTTCGCAGGTCGCCCACACTCTGGTCGGTCTGGGCGTTTTTTTGGGTTCGTTGCGAACGCTGCGCACCCTCAAAGACGGCCTCAAAGACTGCCTGAATCACTTGAAACAAGACGATTGACCGGTCCTCCGTCCGCCTGCCGTTCTTCGTCCTTCGCCCCTCGTCCCTCTGCTTCGTCTCCCACTCCCAAACCATTTGTGATACCGGACGGTTTCCCACTTTCTTTATGCGAACCAGCGAATCGAGTAGTTTGCACAAACCGTTTTTCGTTTTGTCAAAGCAGGAGGCATCCGCATGGGCCAAGAGGTCATTCGCAAAAGCGATCGCAAACCGATTCGTCTGTATCTATGGGGGTTTGTTGTCTGTTCGCTGAGTTTTGTGGCGTATGTGTTTTTGGGTTTTTTGGTCGTGATGAGATTCGCGATGCCCCATCGAAACATCTCGCTCGAAAACAACCCTGGCAAGCATGGTGTCGAGTATCGCAACGTCCGTTTTCCGGCCCGGTCCTCGCGTGTCCAAGTCGCAGCTTGGTACGCGCAAAATCCCAACCCAAAAGCCGCTCTCGTCCTCGTCCATGGCAAGGACAGCAGTCGCTCGCATGAACAGCGCAGCCGAAACGCGGAGTTTGTCGCCGCCCTGTTCCACCGAGGTTTCACTGTGCTGGCCCTCGATTTGCGAGGTCACGGAGAATCAACTCCATCGCATTTTTCGTTCGGAATCGAGGAACAAAAGGATGTCCTCGGCGGCTACGATTTCCTCGTCCAAAAGGGCTACAAACCCACGCAGATCGGTTTGCACGGCGTGTCCATGGGGGCCGCATCCGTGATCTTCGCCGCCTCGAACGAACCCAACGTAAAAGCCATCGTCGCCGACGCAGGCTATGCAGACTTTGGCCGCTTGCTTTCCAAAGAATGGCCGCGCCGCACAGGCCTGCCTCGCCTGACGATTCCTTCCGTCCGCTGGGCTTCCTGGGTCCTTTACACCTACGACCCCTGGACCATTCGCCCCATCGAAGCCCTCGCAAACGTCCATGCAAGCGCACTGTTCATCCATGGCGAAAACGACAAACTCATTCCCACCTCTGACTCCATCGAGATGCACGCAAAGTTGCCTGGCTCCAAGCTGTGGATACAACCCAAGGCTGCCCACGCAGCCGGCTTCCCCCAAGATCCCAACACCTACACCCAGGTTGTCGCCGACTTTTTCGACCAACACCTACAGCGCAACTGATCCTTCAAAGCGCGTTTCCCAAACAGCCGCCGACGGGGCGCAATCTAGATCAGACCATTTCGTAAGGCGACGAGCTCGTTCCGCAAGCGCTTCACTCTTACATCGAGTGTGTTCCGCCTGATTCCCATTTCTTTTGCCACATCCTCCCGATCCCGTTCTTCCCAAAACATCACTTCCAAAAGACGGAGTGTCTGTTCTCCCATTCCTTTTGCAGAAAGGATGCGCTTGCAAAACTTCCGCAAAAAATCCCGGTCTTCCACTGCTGCCAACGGTTGACTCGCGTGCTCCAGACAGGGCCTGTCCCTCAACCCAGCGTTCAGCTCTTGCGCAAAATCCACACTGCACTCTCGAAACCCACGTCGCCGTTTTCGTATATGGTCTAGCCCTCGACACAGCGCGAACGGATAGAGCCACGAACACAACGACCCCCGCGTTTTGTCCCATCGAGAAACCACCCCTTGCTCCTGCGCAAGGTCTGCCAGGAACGCGCACACAATGCCTTGGACAAGATCCGCTTTTTCTTGTCCCACCGTGTGTACGTTGACCCGCCGAAACGAACGCGACAGCCGTCCGGCCACGCGCTCAAACAAAGGAAGGAGTTTTTGACAGAGCGCCTGCTGGGCCTTTCGGTTTTTTTGTCCGACCGCAAGCTGCCACAGCATCGCACATTCCTCTTCGTCCCCCTGCTGCGCCACATGCAGCACCGGATTTCTGATCGAATTTCTGGCCGATGCAGCCAGTTTCGCCGGCAAAACTGGCTTGTCAGAACGCGCTCGTTTGCAATACCACACCCCAAAAGACCCAAACCCGTCTCCATCACCAGCAGTTCCTCCGAACCCACCCTCCGTTGGCGAGTGACGCCCAAACGCCCGAATGTGCATCATCCCGAAAACCGTGTTGAAACTCTGTTTGTTGTCCATGTCTGAACGAGTCATCAAGACACGTGCCAGGTCGGCCTCTCTCGGAATCACAAGACCCAAGCAACCATTCACCCAAGTCCGCCCATGGGCAGATCGAGCATTCCCCACGCGCCTTTTGTCCAGATGTTGGTCTTACCAGCAGGTGCGCAAAATGGTTTGAGTGAACCACGCAAAACGCAGCCCTCGCATCGGGCCACCTCGAGGAATCGCTTTCCTGATAAAATGGCCAGGATGCGAGTCCGGTTTGGTCTTGTCTGCTTGCTCCTGTGTTGGCTTTCGGCCTTTGTTCGGGTTACCGAGGCCGCCCCACGTCGCCCGCCCAGAAATCCGCCGCCTCCGCCAGCCGCAGCGCCCGCCGCCGCACCTGCAACAACTGCTGCGCCCGCTTCGCCTGCTGCGTCCCAACCGACTGCGGCCCCCGTTGCGCCCTCCCAAACAGCGCTGAAAATCCTCAGCGGTGTCGAAGGCGCGGAACTTGTACTCGACGGTGAAGTTCTCGGCATGACACCCTTCAAAGAGCCGATTCCGGTCGCGCCAGGAGAACACACCATTCGTGTTTCTCGCTTGGGTTTTACCCCTCACATCGACGTGATCAAGGTCAAACCCGGCCAGGTCATGAAGATCGAAGTCGAGCTCACCCCCATCGCCGGCGTCCTCGGCGTCACCGCAAACTCCGTCAAAGACGGCCCCGCCGTCCGCGTATTTGTCGATGACAAATTCTTCGGCAAAGCGCCCATCGAAACCGAAGTCACCCTCGGCAGCCATCAGATTCGCGTCGAACGCCCCGGCTACTATTCCGAAACCTTCACCATCAACGCCGAACCCGGCAAGCGCATCGACAAAGATGTCGATCTCAAGCCGCTTCCCCCCGACCAAAACCCCTACTTGGTCAAACCCGTGCAAGTGAAGTGGTATCAAAAATGGTGGGTTTGGACCGTCGTCGCCGTCGGCGTCGCCGTCGTAGCAACCGCGATCATCGTCCCCGTTGTCCTCTCTCGCCGCACCATTTGCAACGACAACGTCGATATTTGCCCCACCATCCAAGCCGCCCCCTTGCTCCAACTTTCCACTCCGCCTCAGAAGGACTTGCGTTTTGTGCAGCCCCTGTTCGTCGCCCCCCAAGCACAGCCCCAACTCGTCCCCAGCCTGACCTTGCGCACTTTCTAACCGGTTCCCGCCCTAAAACGTCGCCCCAGATTGATGTCGGGCGAGGGCGTAGGGGTGCGAGCGCAGCAGCCTCGGGGCTGTGACCACGCCCTCCGCATGTTGTGCCGGGGACTGTCGCCGACACAGCCAGCGCCCACCGCAGTCCTTTCTGATGGGAACCATTTGGTTTGCGGCTTCTGCTGCCCAAAGAAGCCTACGTGTGATAAAAACGCCGGTCTTTTTTCTCACACGTAGGTTCCATGCGCATCCGGCGTCTCGAAATCATTGGTTTTAAGTCGTTTTGCGACAAGACCGTGGTGCGTTTCTCGGACCCGATCACGGGCATCGTCGGACCCAACGGCTGCGGCAAATCGAACGTCGTCGATGCGATTCGTTGGTGCATGGGGGAACAGTCGGCGAAACACCTGCGCGGCAAAGCGATGCAGGATGTGATTTTTGCAGGCAGCGACAAACGCGGGCCTCTGGGCGTGTGCGAAGTGTCGATCACGTTCGACAACGACGGACGGATTCCCATCGACTACTTGCAGTTTTCCGAAGTCACGGTCACGCGCCGCCTGTTTCGCGACGGAACCAGCGAGTACTACATCAACAAAACGCCGTGTCGTTTGCGCGACATCACGGAATTGTTTTTGGGAACAGGAATCGGGACGCGCGCGTACTCCATCATCGAACAGGGGCGCGTGAGCCAGATTATTTCTGCGAAACCGGAGGACCGCCGTTTCCTCATCGAGGAGGCCGCCGGAATCACGAAATACAAACTGCGCAAAAAAGCGGCGGAACAAAAACTTGCGGAAACGGGGCAGAACCTTCTGCGACTGTCCGATGTCATCGCCGAGCAGGAACGCCAGCTCGCGAGTTTGAAACGGCAAGCGGACAAGGCGGAACGGTACAAGCGTTTTCGAGCGGAACTTCGGGACATAGAACTTTGGGGGTCTTGTCAAAAGTGGCTCGGACTGTATTTGGAAGAACGGGTGTACGTCGATTTGGTCAGTCAATCGGCGGAAATTCTGGTCCAAATCGAGGCGGCTCGTCTTTCCATTGAAGCGGAACTGGCGGCAGGTCGATTGAGTTTGTCCGAGGAAGAAGCGCGGCTGGCGCAGCTTCAAGAGGAACTGTACGTCCTTACCAACAGCGTGAAGTTGTCCGAGGCGGAAAACGAACACGCCAAACGGGAAGAGCAGCGTCTGCTGGATTTGGCCAGGAAATTGCGCGGCGAACAGGAGATGCTTTCGGAACGGGCCACGCAGGCCAGCGCAGAACAAGAAAATTTGCGCGCAGAACAAGAAAAACTGCGTGAAGAAGACGCAGGCCGCGACGACAAAACCCAAGTTCTTGAAACGCAACTTCGCGAAAAGAAAGAAGCTTTGTCTGCGCTACAGAGAACAACGGATGCACACAAAGCGGAGGTGACGCGACAGCACAAAGAGATTGCGCGAGCAGAGTCGGAAGAAAAGAGTCTGCTCCGGCAAACAGAGGACATTGACCATCGTCTTTTGCGCATGGAAGAGGAGACCAAGAGACTGCGGGACCGGAAGCTCGAACTCGACGATGAGATGAGCCGACAGCAGGAGCGTCTTGGGGGTTTGCGGCAACAAGCGGTGGACTTGCAAAAAAGCAAGCAGGACGCCGAGGAACGGCAAAAGGACCTCAAGCTCATCACCTCTCGGCTGTCCAAAGAAGTGGAGCACGCGAAAAGTGAGCTGCACAAAAAGAAAGCGCGGCTCCATTCGTTGTCCGAACTTGCGGCGCGGCACGAGGGGTTTTCGCTGGGAAGTCGGATGTTGCAAAAACGTGCAGCAGAAAAAGACCAAAAGCCGATGACGGTGGCCGATTTGATTGTCGCACCTGCGGAATTGGAAGGGGCGCTCGACGCGGTGTTGGGTGAGAAACTCGGCGCGCTCCTTGTGCCGACGCATCGCGAGGCTTCGGAGGCCATCGGATACTTGCGGGAACAGGGGGAAGGGAGGGCGTTTCTGATTCCCGAAGATGCGCGGCCCGGACGACCCGGCGATCGACCGATGCGACCCGATGCGGAACAAAAAGAACAGGGCGTGCGGGGTAGGTTGCTCGATTTTTTGGAAAAGAAGCCCGGTTACGATGGTGTGCTCGATGCGCTGCTGGGGTCGGTGTTGGTGGTCGATTCTCTGGACCACGCGGTTGCGTACTACCAAGCGGCCAGCGAGGATGGGAGTCTGCCTCCCGCAGCATGTTTGGTCACACTCGATGGCGTGCTTTTGGATGGGCACGGAGTCCTTCAAGGGGGGGCGCAAAAAGGGCAGGGGGCGTCGGTGCTTGCGGTTCGGAGGGAGTTGCGTGAACTCGGTGCGCAAGTCGAGGACATGCAGAAGCGACTAAGTGATGAGGAAGAACAACTCTCTTGTGCAAAACAGGAACTTTCCCTTCTTCAGGAGTCGCTTGCAGAACTGCAACAGGCCGGACACAAGGGGGACTTGCAGCTTCTGTCTTTGGACAAGGATTTGCTCAAAGCCCGCGAAGAACATCACCGCGTTTGTCACCGTTTGGAGACGGTCGGAACGGAACGGGATGAACTGTCTGCACGCCGAGATGAACTTGCACGCGAGGCCGAAGAAGTCCGTTTGTCTTTGCGATCTGCGCGAGAGCAACTGGAAGTTTTGGAAGAACAGCTTGAGTGTCACAGCCGAAGTCAGGTGACTCTGTTTGATGCGGTCGAGCATGTGGGGCACGAACTCACCCAGATCAAGGTGTCGCTCGCGGCGCATCGGGAAAAGGCCCTGTCCCTCGAACGGGCGCAAAAACGCCTGCAAGAAGAGGAGTCGGAACGGAATGCTCGCATGGAACGGCTCGCGGGCGAAGAAACCGATTGTTACAAGCGCACGGCACAACTTGCGAACGAATCCCAGGAACGCTCTGTTTCGATTTCCGAAAAGACCACACGGCGCGCAGTCGTCGGCGAGGAATTGCACGTTTTGCGCAACCTGTACGAACAAAAGCGCGGCGAGATCACAAACCGCGAATTGGAATTGCGGGAACGGCGTGAACGCGAAAGCAAACACGGAAAAGAGGCACTTGCACACAAGGCTCGGTTGCAAGAACTCGGGGTGCAAAAGCGGGCGATTGAGGAGTCTGTTCGCGAACGCCATCGCGTCGAGGTCAGCGAGGTTCTATCCGACCATCACCTGCGTCCGCAAGTCAGTCGGGCCGACGAAGAACGCGCCCAAGAATTGCGCGACCAAATCGACCGGATGGGGGAAATCAACCTGATGGCGATTGAGGAATGGAAAGAACTGTCCGAACGCCACGGTTTTCTCGTCGCACAAAAGAACGATTTGGAGTCTGCCATCGCGCAGCTTGAACAGGCCATTGTCCTTATCAACAAGACCAGTCGGCAGCGGTTTCAACAGGTGTTCGATTGGGTGAATGCGAAGTTTCAGGAATTGTTCCCGCGCTGTTTCGTCGGTGGTCAGGCGCACCTGAAACTCACCGGAAGTGAAGATGTGCTCGAAGCGGGCATCGAGATTTTCGCGCAACCTCCCGGCAAGAAAAACCAGACGGTGGAACTTTTGTCCGGCGGCGAAAAAGCGATGACTGCGGTGGCCCTTATTTTCGCGATCTTTTTGATCAAGCCGTCTCCGTTTTGTTTGCTCGATGAAGTCGATGCACCCCTTGATGAGGCCAACGTGGGTCGCTTCAACGAACTTGTGCGCAGCATGACCGACCGCACCCAATTTATTTTGATCACGCACAACAAACGCACCATGCAGATCGCCGACACCCTGTACGGAGTGACGATGGAGGAGCCCGGTGCCTCGCGAGTCGTGTCCGTCAACCTGCATGAAGCCGCCCGCCTTCAGGCCAAAAACCGTGCTGCGTAACCGGTCTTCCTAACCGGCACACTTTTTGTCCTGGCATTCAATATCCTCGTCGCTGGACCGCAGGCGATTCCTTCTGTTTGAGAAAACGCTCCAACCTGTTCGACAATGATCGAAACATTGGGGGTCCCGCATGCCGCAACAAAGCAAGCCGGAGGACGAGCGAATCGGAACGCACCGCTTTTGCTTCGATGGTGAGATCGTCACTTTTACGGTCAACGGTGAGGTATCTGAGTCCGATCTCATCGAAACCACGAGTCGCATCTACCGCCACGATGATGAAGCCGGCAACTTGGGAATCATTGCCAAGATAGAGGGGTCCTATTCGATATCCCCTGACGCCCGAAAGTACCTCTCGAAGGCCACGAGAAAGGACCGGCCAGGGGTTCCCATGGCCGTGCTGGGAATCTCGACCGTCGCGCGAGCCTTTTTGTTCTTGGTCATGAATGCGATTCGCCTTGTCCGGCAAAAAGAGGTTCCCATGGCGATTTTCTCGACGGAAAACGAAGCACGCGCCTGGCTCAAGGATCAAATGGACCGCCGCAAACAAAAGCTCGATGCGATGTTCTAATTCCGAGTTAGAGGGCGAGTAGGATTTTTTCGGGGGACTCTAGGCGTTCTTTGACGCGGACCAGGAACGAGACGGCTTCGCGGCCATCGACGACGCGGTGATCGTAGGACAGGGCAAGGTACATCATTGGACGGAGTTCGATGTTATCTCCGACGGCAACAGGCCTTTTGATGATGTTGTGCATACCCAAAATACCGGTCTGCGGCATGTTCAAAAGAGGGGTGCTCATCATCGAACCATAGACGCCCCCATTCGAGATGCTGAACGTCCCCCCTTCCAAATCCGCGAGGGCCAATTTTCCGTCTTTGGCTTTTTGCGCCAGTTCCAAAATCCCCTGTTCGATTTGAGCAAGCGAAAGCCGGTCTACGTGACGAAGAACAGGAACCACAAGGCCCTTTCCGCTGCCGACGGCAATTCCAAAGTGATAGTGCTTTTTGTACGCGATGGCACCTTCCCGAAACTCTGCGTTGAGACCCCGAAACTCTTTCAATGCAAGCTCGCAAGCGCGCACAAAAAAGGACATGAGACCGAGTTTCACACCGTGTTTTTTCACAAACTCGTCTTGGAATTTTTGGCGCAGGGTTTGGATGGGAAGCAGGTCCACTTCGTTGAACGTGGTCAAAATCGCAGCGGTGCGCTGAGCCTCGACGAGGCGCTCGGCGATCCGCTTGCGCAAAGGAGACATTGGGACCACTTCCTCGTCCTTTTCTGGAGCAGAAGGGGGCCGGGGAATTTCAGCAGAAGATGCGGAGGGCTTCGGGGATTCTGCTTGTGGCACCTGAGAACTTGAAACAGGAACAGGAAGCGGCAAGGAATGCCCCGCTTCACGAAGGATTTTCCGCGTATTGGGGGAAAGCGGAACCGACACAAGGGGAGAGGGCGGGGGCAAAACAGGCGCAGGTGTGGACTTTTTTTCTAAAGGGGTAGGCAACGTAGGGGAGACGAGTGGAGGAGTTTTTTCAACCTGTTGGGGTGCCAAAGCACCGTCGATCCGTCCGATCGAACCACCCACGTTCACCGTGCCTCCCACTTGCACAAGTTGTTCGGTCAGGACTCCTGCACTCGGTGCGGGCAATGTCACCGTCACTTTGTCTGTTTCAAGTTCCGCGATCGGTTCATCGAGTGCGACTCGTTCGCCAACAGCCTTGAGCCACTTCGCAACGACGGCTTCCGAAATCGACTCTCCGAGGGGTGGGACCACAAGTTCAATGGCCATGATGTCTTTCCTTGTCTATGTCCCGGTGTGAAACCGGGCGAAAAAGCAAACCGTGCGAGACATTACGCCTCGCCAAACGCATCCTGCATGAGTTTTTTGTGTTCCAAAACGTGGGCTTTGTGGGAACCAGTGGCGGGGCTGGCGCTTTCCGCGCGACTCGCGAAACGCAGACGAGTGGACGCGGGCAAAAGCGCAGACAACCGAGGTGCAACAAACCACTGTGCGCCCATGTTGGCCGGCTCCTCTTGCACCCAAACATACTCGCGGGCCGCAGCATACCGCAAAAGGAGGGCGGACAGTTCGGAAGCCCGAAAGGGGTACAGTTGCTCAATTCGACAGAGAGCTGTTTTTTGGTCCCCCCGTTTGCGTCGCTCCTCGAGAAGATCGTAGTAGACCTTGCCCGTACACAACATGACTCGCGTGACCGCGTTTTCAGGAATGCTTGTGTCTGCAATCACGCGCTGAAAACCCCCCGCGAACAGGTCCGAAAGTTGGGAAGTCGCAAGGGGGTGTCGGAGCAGACTCTTGGGGGTCATCACCACGAGGGGTTTTCGCCACAAACGCTTCATTTGCCGCCTGAGCAAATGGAAATGTTGAGCAGGCGTCGTCGGATAAGCAACCTGCACATTGTCTTCGGCGCACAGCTGCAAGAAGCGCTCGAAACGGGCACTGGAATGTTCGGGACCCTGGCCTTCAAAACCGTGCGGCAGAAGCATCACCAGACCCGACAACCGTCGCCATTTGTCCTCTGCTGAACTTACGAATTGATCCAGAATGACCTGCGCGCCGTTGACGAAATCGCCAAACTGGGCCTCCCACAGAACCAACGCATCGGGACAATCGAGGCTGAAACCGTACTCAAAACCGAGCGCGGCTGCCTCGGAAAGCAGACTGTCAAACACCTGAAATTCGCCGGGTTTTGTGGTTTGAGAAAGGGGTGCAAGGTGGGCAAGAGGGGTCCACCGTTTTCCAGTTTTGCAGTCCGTGAAAACGGCGTGACGTTGGCTGAACGTACCGCGTCGCGAGTCCTGACCGACCAGGCGAACCAGATTCCCTTCGAGCAAAATCGACCCGAACGCCAGAAGTTCCGCCATCCCAAAGTCGAGGGGCTGAACGCCTTGGCCCATGGCCGATCGAATGTGCAACATCCGCTCGATTTTGGCGTGCGGACGGAAACTGGCCGGAACGCTCGACAGCGACGCAGAAAGATACTGTAGCTGTACTTTGGGAACGCTTGTATCCACATCGGGAACGGTGTCATCCATCCCTCCCAAATATCCGCGCCACACTCCGTCTCCTGCTTCCACACGAGGCCGTTCGATCGCTGTTTTTGCCGCCGCCAGCTCAAGTTCCAAGTACGTCTGGATTTGTTTGACCATGGATTCTGCTTCGAACAAAGACAGCACATTCCGTTTGATCAAATGCTGCGCATACAGAGACCGCACCGTCGGCATTTGCTCGATGCGTTGGTACATGAGGGGCTGCGTAAAACTCGGTTCGTCCGATTCGTTGTGGCCGTATCGCCGATAGCAAACCAGATCCAGAAACACATCGCGGGAAAACGCTCGCTGGTAATCGAACAGAATCTCCATCGCGTGCAGCACAGCCTCGGGATCGTGCGCATTGACGTGCAGAATCGGCGCATCCAAAAGTTTCGCAACATCGGTGCAATACCGCGTCGAACGGGAATCACTCGGGTCGGTTGTAAAACCGATCTGGTTGTTGCAAATGACGTGGAATGTGCCGCCGGTTTGGTACGCGTCCAGCCCCGACATGGCGAGGGTTTCCATCACCAAACCCTGCCCCGCAAACGCCGCGTCGCCGTGAATCAGCACGCCGAGCACTTGTTTCCGGTTCTTGTCCGCCAGGCGTTGTTGTTTCGCGCGAACACGCCCGACGACGACGGGATTTACGGCTTCCAGGTGACTCGGATTGAACGACAAAGACAGGTGCAGAGAACGGCCCGTCTTTGTCACAAATTCGTTCGAGTATCCCATGTGGTACTTCACGTCGCCCTGGCCCATCACCGTCTCGGCCTGGATGTCCTCAAATTCCGCAAACAGAAGGCGCGGTTTTTTCGCGAGCAAATTGACCAAGACATTCAGTCGGCCTCGGTGAGCCATGCCCAAGACGGCTTGAGTGACCCCGTCGTCGCCCGCTTTCTGAAATAGACCATCTAGGAGCGGAATCAGCGTTTGGCCGCCTTCCAGCGAAAAGCGTTTCGCGCCGACGTATTTCGTGTGCAGAAACTGCTCCAGAAGTTCGGAATCCGCGAGCCGTCGCAGGATGTGAAGCTGCTCGGCACGGTCTTTTCGGAAACGATTTGCGCGGGTTTCGAGCGCATCCAACAAGAAGGTTCGGCGACGGGCATCATCGATGTGCATGACTTCCGCGCCGATGCTGCTCTGATACACCGAATGCACGTGAGACAGGACATTCCGCAACGTCGTTCCGTCAGAAACTCCCCCGACAGAAACAGGTGACACCGGGAGTTCGAGTTCTTCGGCGCGCAGGCCGTGTGTGTGCGGTTCTAGCTCGGGCGTTTTTTCGGGCGTCGCGAGTCCCAATGGATCAAGCTGCGCGCCCAAATGGCCGTACCGACGGAACGCAGCAACGAGATTTTGTACACGATACGGCAGCGTGTCGTGTCCTAAAGAAGCCGCCGCTGGAACAACGGTTTTCGTTTGCGCAGCAGCACGAAGCGACTCCAGCGACGAGGAAGAAGTCGGCAAAGGCTTCCCCTGCAACAGCGCAGCAAAGCTCGGCTCGACGGTGGAAGGCGCGTTTTTCAGACGCTCCTCTTGCTCCTCCAAATACCGAAGGTTCGCAGACAAAAGAGACACCAGTTTGAAATCGGACGCTTCCATGTGGGACAAACTCCCCAGCGCAGTGTGCTTCGCAGGATACTCGCAAGACGACAAGGCGTAAATCAGAGGCGGATTAGATTTCACTGGCCGTCACGCTGCGCCAAAAACTCAGGGCAAGCCAAAGACCCGGTTGGTCGCGGTTCGGGTGTGGGATGACAATTCTGCGAGGGACTCGTTGCGGAGTTTGGCGACCAGCGCGGCAGTGTGGACGAGAAATGCGGGTTCATTCCGCTTGCCACGATGTGGAACGGGGGCCAAATAGGGGCAGTCCGTTTCCAGCAACAGACTCTCTTTGGGAATCCGCTTCGCGGCCTCCTGAATCGGCTGGGCACTGGGAAATGTGACGATTCCTGACAGCGAAATCACAAAACCCAAATCGAGCCAGAGATCGGCCTCTTTCGGACCCCCTGTGAAACAATGAACGACTCCGCCACGCGGACAACCCCCTTCACTTTGCAACATTTTCATCGCTTGAACGTGCGCATCGCGGATGTGCAAAACGAGTGGCTTATGCAGACGTTGTGACAAACGAACAAAACGCCGAAACAGAGCCTCTTGTTCTTGCGGAGAGGAATGATTGTAGTGAAAATCAAGACCCGTTTCACCGACTGCAACAACGTGATTTAGTTCACACAATGAAACAATTTTTTCCCACAGCTTTTCTCCCAAAATTTGAGGTACATGCTCGTTTTTCTGTCCCAGTTTCTGTTCTGCTTTTGGAGGCAGAGAAGGTTTGCTTGAGATCACCGCAGCCGCATCGTGCGGATGGATTCCCACTGCTGCGAACACATCCGTTTCTTGTTCGGCAATGTCCACGGCTTCTTGCGCCTCTTGCTCACTTCCCCCAGAACCGATCACCACAAAACGGGAAACTCCTGCTTCGCGTGCCCGTTTGAGAAGCACATCACGCGGCTCTCGAAAATCCTTTTGATGCAAATGACAATGGGAATCGGTCCACAAGACGGGAGGTTCGGTTGTTTTTTCGCTCTGTTCGGTTGGCATGGTGCGAAGGTAAACCAGCTTGCAGCGAAACGGAATCCCATGTTATGCGGGCCCTCATGGGGAAATTGTTTTTCCAAGGGACTACGACCGATTTTCTGATCGATGCCTTCTGTCTGCTCAACGTGGCGCTTTTCATTGGTCCGAGTTATCACCCGGCCATTGTGGCTTTGATTGTGCTGGGTTTCGGAATGCTGTTCTGTTCTCCTTGCCGCGTGTTTCGGAACATCCGCATCCCGCATTTCCGAGCGTTCGCGTTGTTTGTTTTTCCACTCCTTTCGCTCAGCAAGTCTCCCTCTGCCCAACTTCCTATCGAGTATCTTTGGGTCTACCGAACGTTTTCCATCGCGGCGTTTGTAGCTGCGATTGGTTTCTATTGTGCGACGGAGCGACTTCGGAAGTGGATTGTGTTTGCGCTCTGTGCAGGGAAATTCTGTCTGGTTGTGGGGGCTACGATTTGTGTTCCGCGTCCAGAAATTGATCTGTGGCAGCTTCAACAGCACGCAGTGGATTTTTTGGTGAAGGGACAGAATCCCTACACCATGCCTGTCCCTGACATTTACGAGGGTGGGTCTGCGCAAGGTCATCAGGCCCATTACGCCTATGCACCGTTGAATCTGCTTTTTTCCATCGCACCGAAAGTCCTTTTGGGGGACTACCGACATGGGCTCACGGCATGTCTGCTTGTGGGGCTTTTGTTGTTTCGGAGAGCAGGAAAGTCGGCCTCTGTTTCGCCTTTTCACCTGGATTTTCTAACCCTCCTGTTTGTGCTGCAACCCAGGTTGGAGCATTGGATTGTGTACGGTTGGATGGAGCCGTACATGTTGCCGTTTCTGGCCTTGTCTGTGATTCTGGTTTTGCGGAATCCCAAAGGCACTTTTCCGATGCTGCCGTTCTTCAGTTTGCCGATGTTCAAGCAGTATGTTGCCGTCCCCATTTTGTTGTATGTATTCTTTTTTCGTCCCAAGCGTTCTGCGTTTTTGTGGGCAGGTCTTTTGGCACTCCTTGCGGCGATTCCCATCTTTGTCCTGAAGCTGCATGGACACCTCTATAACGCACTCCTGTACTTTGTCCGTTTCGTGCAATTCCGCGAGGATGCACTCGGTTTGTCTGTGCCCCTGTTCAAACTGACAGGCTTTCGTTGTGGTTCGGCAGTTTCTCTTTTCGCACAATTCACTTTCGGTTCGCTGCTTGTGATTGTGGTTGGGAAAAGGGGGACGGTCGAGGGTCGTTTTCTGCTCGCGATGGCGGGCACGCTTTGGGGGGCGTTTTTGTTCTCTCCGCAAGCTTTCGAGAACTACTACTTTTTTGTCCTGTTTGTGCTTCTTTTGGGAATCCTCCTTTTTGAAAAAGCGAAGGACCTTCCCGATGTACCGCAACCGGAAACGCTGGGACCGCCTTTGAAAAGGGCAGCATCGGTTCTGTCCCTGGCCAGTTTTTTGGTCCTCATGTTTCATTCACTTTACTACCACTTCTTGTGTCCATTCAAAGAGACCGTGGGACGGGAAAAAGTTGCTTCAGGAAGACCCCTTTTGGACTCAGGATTTGATGCGGCAAAGGAGACAGAGCAGATTTTTGTGTGCAACATGAAGCACTGTTTTGGCCCCCTTTGTCACGAAGACTTGCGTTGCTTGTGTGTAGAACGGGAGGTGTTTCCCACCCCCGAGCTTCTTGAAAAACACATGACTGCACAGACTTCGGGAGTTGCTCAGTGCCGACTGGATCAGGCCCTTCCCAAGCTGACCAATCAAACCGGTCTTTGCCAACGCGCTCGATGTACGAACAGATATTCTGTGCGAGGCCTAAATGAGTAAACAACAGGCCAATCCCCAGGCCAACCGGTAGACCCCAAAAAGCAGACTAGGTTTTGCGTTCGACGTGTCGGTTCGGAAGGGCAGGGGGCCACGCAAACTGCCTTGCAGTGAAACGGAATCCCGTGGTATTCGGCGGTCATGGTGGAATATAGAACCGGAGACAATGAACCCGATGCGCAAGGGGCGGGGGAGGCAAGCGCGAAGGGGGCTTTGGAGAAATCGCTTCTCATGCGTCTGTTTTACCGGGGGACTTCCTGTGATTTTCTGATCGATTCCTTCTGTCTGTTGAATCTCGCGTTGTTTCTGGACACAAGTTACAGTCCGGCCAGCCTGACATTGATTGTGTTGGGTTTGGGAATGCTATTCTGTGCCACCCAGAGCTCCTGTCAGCGCATACGGTTGCCACACTTTCGGGCGATCGCGCTGTTTCTGCTTCCGATCCTTCTGTTTGCTCAATCTCCCTCGTGGCAGCTCCCGCGTGGGTATGTTTTTGTGCATCGTGTGTTCTGTGTGGCCGCGTTCCTGCTGGTCATCGCGTTTTTCTGTGTACAGGAACGGAATCGGAAGTGGATTGTCTTTGGACTGTGTGCTGGGAAATTCTGCCTGCTGATTTCAGCAATCCTGTTTGTTCCCCGTCCTGAAATCGATGTATGGCAACTTCAGCAATATGCAGTGGATTATCTGTTGCAGGGGCAGAACCCCTACACAACCCCGGCACCAGACATTTACGACGGTGGTTTCTTGTTTGCAAACCAGCCCTGTTACGCCTATGCGCCGCTGAATTTGCTTGTATCTATCATTCCCAAGGTGCTGTTCGGGGACTATCGTCACGGGCTTGCGGTGTCCCTGTTTCTGGGACTCTTTTTGTTTCGGAGGGCAGGAAAAAGGGCCTCTGTTTCCCCTTTTCACATTGATTTTGTGACACTCCTTTTTGTACTGCAACCCAGGCTGGAACGCTGGATCATTTACGGCTGGATGGAACCGTACATGATGCCGTTTTTGGCAGGGGCGATGGTGCTCCTTTTGCGAAATCGCAGGGGCACACTTCCCATGTTGCTGTTCTTCTGTTTGCCTCTGTTCAAACAGTACGTTGCGGTTCCCGTCTTTTTGTACTTGTACTACTTCCGACCGAGGATTTCGGCGTTCCTTTGGGCAGGTTCGCTGGTTCTGTTCGCAACCCTCGTGGTCTTTGCGCTGAAGGTGCATGGGCCTGTGTATCACTCTCTGCTTTACTTTGTGCGTTATGTCCACTTCCGGGATGATTCCATGGCGTTTACGGGGCTCATTCTGAAGTACACCGGATTTCGCACGGGGGCAGGGGTTTCCCTCGCTGCGCAGGCTGTGTTCGGTACGCTGCTCGTCTGTTTGCTCGGTAAAAGAGGCGCAGCGGATGGGCGCTTTTTGCTTGCGATGGCGGGGACGCTGTGGGGGGCGTTTCTGTTTTCTCCGCAGGCGTTTGAGAACTACTATTTCTTCATCCTGTTTGTGCTCTTTGGGGCGCTGCTGCTGTTTCCCGATCCCAAAGACATACAAGCCTGTTACCCACAAGGGGAACTGGGCTCACCGCTGAAGGGGGCCGCAACCGCTCTTGGGTTGTTCGGCGCTGTGTTCATGTTCGTTGGCGCGTTCCATCACATGTTCCTGTGCAAAATCACTCAGAAAGAAGGCAGACGCAAGATGGATGCAGGAAGACCCCTTTGGGACCAAGGCAAAATGTTGGCGAAGGCAACGGACCAGATTTTCGTTTGCGAAACGACGCACTGTTTTGGGCCGATTTGTCACCCGGATTTGAGTTGTCTGTGCGCGGACAGGGGGACGTTTGCAACGCACGAGGCGCTTGAACAGAGGTTGAAGGTGCTCACAAAGGAGCCGGCCCACTGCGTGGTGGATCAGGCGACCCCCAAACCCAGTGACAAAGCCGGCCTCTGCCAACAAGCTCGGTGCATAGACCGGATCTTGTTGGAACCTTGAACCTGCCGGGGGCGACTACTTCGGACCCGAAACCACGTCAAAATAGAACACGTTGCTACAGACGCCAGGGCCTTTTGTGCTTCCTGGGGTAGTGGTGGTTTGCGCTTTGGTGTCGGCGTCTCGTTCGTTCGTGTTTTGGTTTAGATCGGGGACATTGTGAGCAGAGGCCAACAAGGCGACGACGTTCTCTTGGGCGCACAGCTTGTATTCTTGGAACACGGGTCGCAAAGACAGACAGACGCAGTGTTGTTCAAAAGGTTCAATCGGGGGTTCTCCGGGGGCCGCCCCAACGCGGATATCCTGTCCAACAGGAGGAATGCGAAGAACACCGGACTCAGGGGACATCGGCTGATCGGTCGCGAATAAAATGGTGGTTTTTCCGTCGGCGCGAGTGCGTGCGACATAGACGTAATACGGGCGGTCTGCGGCAATCTGTGCGGCAAATCGATCACCACTCCGCATCGGCATGCCCGGAGCGAGGGGAAGTCCGTTTGCATCCGTGTAGGACAGTAGGCGCGGCTGCATTCCGGCTGGCATGCAGGCAACTAGTAGACTCACGATCCCAAACACACACGGAACATGTTTCGAGGCTTTGGAAGAAGGAAATGGGGTAGACATGCCTCCACATATCACAACCCGAAGAACCAGTTGGGCCTTTTTACAAGGTCATGGCCAGCACTGAGTTTGTTTGTTAGGGGCGCTGGTTGTTTTGGGTGGGGGGCTTGATGGAAAGGACGCAGCGAAAGCCGATTCCCAATTGCTCGGTCTGTTCAGGTGATTTCATGCGGGCAGTTGCTCGGGCATCGAGCGGAGTGCGTTCATAACTACTTCCACGAAAAATCCGTTGCTGGGTGGGATCATGGGACGGTTCCGGCTCGAAGACAGGATTGAGGCAAGGTTCCTCGCACAGGGGGTAGCGCATCGAATAGCGGTCGAGCACCCATTCGCCCACGTTCCCTGCCAAATCAAGGATGCCGCTCGCAGTCCGATCTTGGGAGGACGTACCCACAGGAGACGGACCGGGGTGTGTGCTTTTGCACATGGACTTCTTCACGATGCCGAACGTGAAGTCTTCCTCCGCCACTTGGTGCATGACGACGCCTTCGCAAAGGGGTGGATCGTTGCCCCAGGGATACAGTCCGTCCGGTTCGCCCGGCTGCGTCGGTCGGTGGCGCGCTGCCGCTTCCCATTGCGCTTCGCTCGGCAGTGTCTTTCCGTAAAAGCGACAAAAACGATACGCTCCGATCCAGGTGGTTTGGATGGGCAGTTTCGGCATCTTTTCGTCGAGCCGCAAACCCGAAAGGGTGGTTTGTCCGCGGTCCATGTAAATGGGCGAAGTGAAGCCCAAAATGTAGAGCACGTCGCCGCGCCAGTCGCGTAGGACATCGAAACCATTGTATCCCCTTTTTTCAAAACGCAGCTCGTGTGCGATACCAGACATGAATTGGTAGAATGCCTCGCTGGTCACTTCGGTTCGGTCCATGTAGAACTCCGAAACGGTGACCAGGCGCACAGGACCTTCCTGTTCAAACCACTCGCGTTTGCAGTTTGTGATGTACTGCGGGCAGTCAGAAATGGCCCGTTCGATCTGTTCGGGAGTGCTGCCCATGCGGAAGGTTCTCTCGGGAACGTACACCATTCCGGGTGGGGCGTGGAGGGCGCGCTGGGCCAGGATGGGAGTCTTTGGGGTCGCTTTTCGTTTCCACATGCCGACCGACACACCCGCCAGGATTCCGAGCAGGATTGCAATGTTGCGCAGTGGATGAACAGAGAACGTCTGCACTGCACGACGCATCATTCCGGTTTGCACCGGAGACAGACTGCCCGCACCGATTGCTGAGGACGCATCGGTTTGCGTGGCGGTATCACGACCTGTTTTTGGGGGTTCTGTTTCCTTCCTCAGTTTGTCAGCAAAGGTTTGAAATTTTCGTGCCACTTGCAATGCGGTGGGTCTTTGTGACGGCGTTCGATCAAGCAGAGTCCCAATCCAGGCAGAAAGGGATTGGGGTACATCGTTGCGGAATTCCGAAAGGAGGCGCTGCGGGGCCGCTGTGTGCGCGAGCATCCAATCCATCCGACTCGCGTCTTGTAGGAGATCATACGGAGAACGTCCGGTGAGGGACTCGAACACGACAAGTCCCAAGGAATAGGTGTCCACGGAAAACGTGAGTGCCACGCTGGCATTCCATTGTTCCGGGGACATAAAACGCGAGGTTCCTGGACACCGCTTCCGACCCGACGATGACTCTGGCTCTCCAGCACGAACGGCGATTCCCAAGTCGAGCAATTTGCAAGAAATCTCGATCGGGTTCACGACCCCCGTTTCCAACATCACATTGGATGTGGTCACATCACAATGGACCAGACCATGTGCATGAACGGATTGCAGGGCCTCTGCCACTTGGGCACCCAATTCACAGGCTTGCAACGCGGACAGAGTTCCCTTCGTTGAAAGGTACCGGCCCAGTGTCACACCGCGCACAAACTCCATCGCCAGATACGGTCTGCCGTCAGCTAGCGTGCCAAAATCGACGATGTGCACCAAACGGGGGTGTTCGACTTCTGCAAGCCCAGCAGCTTCACGTACAAAGTCCTTGTGGGCCTCTTCGTGGGAAACTGTTTCACGCATCACTTTGATGGCGCGAAACAGTCTTACATGGGGATCGACGTGCTCTGCGCGGTAGAGGACACCCATACCACCTTCGCCGATTTTTTCGACAAACCGGTAGTTGCCAATCAGGGTACCAATCAGTTCGTCAGAAGCCGATCTCATGCGAACACCGTAGCCTCTCCTTCTCGCATACTTTGCGTTCGTTTCGCAAGCGTCTCCCCCAAACCGATTTCGGCGCAAGGCGAAGCAAAAGGAGCCCGCGTTCGGCTCAGCAGGTCTATTTTGCCGTCGCGTTTTTCTGCGGTACAGGTTGCAGCTTGATTCCGCAAGGGGAGTTCACAGAATCGATGGGAGGCAAGTTGATCGGACGATCCGTTCCGGTGTAAAACATTGCGGCCCAGTGTGCCGGTTTTGAGAGATCTATGGGGGCTTTGGATGGCGATGGCCATTTCTGATGCAAGAACAGTTTCATGGTTTCTTGCAGAGCAATAGAGGGGTCTGTTTTGCCACCGGCCAAACGGCGATACAGAGCATCCATGAATGCACAGGAGGCCATTTCATTCACCTTCCAACCCGTCGCGAGCGTCGCTTGTGCGCCCGCATCCACAGCCGCGCGCCGGAATCCTGCAAGACCTTCCCCCGGAACCACACTCCCTTGTGCGCTTTGGCACGTTGAGAAGTTCACAAGCTCGGTTCCGCGCAGGTCAAGGCCTGCAAACTCTGTGGCGGTGAGTACGCCATCCCGATCCGACCGATCCGGTGCAAGATTGACTTTCCCAAGAACGATGCCGGCGTGATCCATTGCATTGCGCTGATTCCAACCGAAAGGCATCGAGATTTCATCGAATCCCCCTGAGATGTTCTTGTTGGTCTTTCCCTTCGTTGTCTGGCGGACCGGCGTTTTGTCCGGAGTGTCGTAAAAGCCATGCGCTGTGATGTGCAGAAGGCGTGGGTGCCGGATGGCGGAAACCACCGCAGGTTCGTTGGCCTCCTGGTCTCGCAATAGGAGTGCATGGGGGAACATTCCCTTGAGCAAGGAACCCTCCTTTTCCGATTCCGGCAAAGGGTTTTTTGCGGTGTCCTTCACGACGTGTTGCGGCTTTGCAACGGCTTGGCCTTTTGTTTCGCTCTCCTTGATCGCGATGATCACCAGATCGTCGGAAGGGCGATTCACGGCCTTTCGCGACAGATCTCGACCGCTGGCCAGGTAGACCAAGCGATGATCTTCGATGAGATATTTTCCCTTGTGAAGTGCCGCTGCAAAGGGGGCGTTCAGCAGACCCAACGTGGGGGAAAGGAATAGTTTTTCGGAGGAAGTCTGTGCCAGCACAGGTGCCATCACCAAACGGTGCAGCTCGCGGGCAAAGGGTTCGTACTGCTCTTTGCCAACTCCTTTGCCTTCGGCCTCAAACCGTGAGACGAGCTTCACGATCACGTCATCAATGGGCTTTCGGGCACCGAGCCGCACCACGCGGACATCTCCTTGATCCAGGAGCAAGAATGCGGCGTAGATCGTTTCCGTTTGTGGAAGCGGAGCAGGGGCAGCCTCAATCTCCACAAACTCGATGAGGGTACTCCCTTTGTGTTTCCCTTTGAGCACGGAACGTACATCTGGCAGAATCTTGGAGACCGACGGTAGTTCCAAAGATCCCTGCGGAAGTTTGCGCAGCAGAGACTCATACTTCGCCAACACCTTCCGCTCGCTGTCGGCCAGCTTGGGGTCAATCGGATTCCCATTCCGCACAAGTTGGCTGTGTTCTGCAACCAGTGCGTTGTACTCCTGGAAGGATTCCTTTGCAGCCCCAGAACTTGCGGCACGTCGGAGCAATTCGCTTGCATACTGTCCCGTTTCCATCGCTCGTCCTTTCCGCAAGAGAACGACTGTCATCGCAAGATCACGCGCTTGGGGAAGTGTGGGGTAGGCAAGCGCAATCCGATACGCGAGCTGCTCTGTTTCATTGGGTCCGCGGCCGCGTTGGTGTTGAACCCGTGACGCGGAGGCAAACGCGCGCAGATGGCGTTCTTCGACGGTCAGCGCCTCGCGTAGTTCGGTGCAAGCCAGCAGTGGTGCGTTGCGCAAAAGGGCCAGACGAGCCAGAAGTCTGTGTGCGTGCGCGACATCCAAGTGAGTCGGTGTGCTGCGACGCAGGGCAAGGCTTTCCTTGATACTCTGTTCTGCCCGTTGAAGTTCGGCAAGCTCCAGCAAAACGCCCCCCTGTCGCAACAGAATGTGGGCTTGTTCAGAATCTGGACGTTCGCTCTGCGAACCCACGAAACGCTGAAGCTGCGCAAGCGCGTCTTGATACTTTTTGAGGGCCTCTGTTCGGTTGTTGTTCGCATGATCCACGTCTCCGCACAGCGCCAAACTCCTCGCCGATTCCACTACAAAACGCTGTGCAGGATCTTTTCTTGTTGAAAGCGCCTTGCGAATGGGGGCCATCTCCGCGCACCGTTTTGTTGCATCCTGCAAAGACCGGTTCATTCCAACGCGATGCTCTTCCAAAGCCAGTTCCAACCAGCGCGAAAGGTGTCGCAAGTGTTCGATGCTCTGCTTGGAGTCATAGCGATATCGCAAGATGGTCGAAACACTGTTCAGCGACGATCTGGCATCGTCAAAACGACCATTTTGTAACTGCCAAGACGCGAGCACATTGCGCAAATCCAGGTGTTCCACGCTGTTCTGAAAGGAATGTCTGACGAGGCCCCCAAATGTGGCTTCCCGCAGGTTTTCTGCGCTTGCGCGTTCCCACAGCTCATCTGCGTAGCGGAAGTCCCCCTTTTCCGAAGAACGTTCCGCCAACATCGTGAGGGCCAGAAGGTACTCTGCGCTGTCTGGATGTTTTTTCGAGCCCAGGTTGACTGCGGCTTCCAACATGTCATCTGCTTCCTGCTCTTTCTCAGCGGGGACTTCCTTTTGTGAAGGAGTGCGATGGCGAAGGAGTTTCGAGCGCAAAATCATGTGGTAGATCGCGAGCGCACTTGCGCGGTCTTCCTGCCCCTTTTTAGGGGGGTACATCTTCTCGATGGCAGTCAGCAAATCACTTGTTTTTTCGGGATGTCCTTCTTCCAAAAATACGCCAGCCAGGCGATGCACGATGGCGACCCGGACGCCCTCGTTTAAAGAGTCCTCCAACAACCCTTTCCCTGCTTCCACCAACTTGAACGCCTTGTGGAATTGGCTCGAGTCCTTTTTGTCGCGGCCCCAGTTCACGTAGACCTCTGCAAGTTGCCACCGCGCAACGTACGAGTTCAAAGTGTCCAATCCCATGGGGGAACGAGATGGATTTCGCGCGTAGAAGTCGAGGACTTGTTTGAGTTCACGTTCCGCAGCAGGGAAATCCCCCTTGAGTCCATAGGCTTCCGCAAGCTGCATGTGGTTGCTTACATCGTCACTGTTCAGCAACTGAGCTTTGTAGATGTTGATCTGGCACAACTCAATGGTTCGCTCTACGTCGGCATAGTCCCGGATTCCCTTGGCGCAAAATTGCCCTGGAAACATGACTTGCAACGCCGCGCACGAGGGCAAGACAGACAACGATAGGATCAAGACCAAGGTGTACTTCTGCGACCCAGACAACCGAACGGAATTCTGTGACATGGCTTGTTTGCTCCGCTCCACAAGGGACTTGTTTTCTAACACAGGACTTTGGGATACTTCTGACAATGTTGACGACACAGACAGACCGCGATCCAACTGAACAGGGATGGCAGTCCCCCAGAGCCTTCTTTTTGTGGATGGTCTTTGGGGGTCCTAGGAAAATCCTGACACCTACCCGTCATCAGCTTTGTCAGGGGACGACTCTTTTGGGTCGAACACAGCATGCGAATGAGCGCACCATTGTGTGTGCCCACGACGATCGCATGTCTCGAGTGCATGCTTCCCTCTGCGTTTCCAAAGACGGCACTGCCAAGCTGTGGGACGGTGAAAGCAAGAATGGAACTTTTCTCAACGGGATAGAGGTTCCAACCAAGCCGGGCGAGGCTGTGGTCGTTCGTGATGGGGATGTTCTGCGAACCGGCGGAACGCTGTGGGTCGTGCGGTATGAGCCTGTGATGTTTTCTGATGCTGAAGTGCCCCGTTTCGTGGGGCATTCCCAGGCCGCTGCGCAGGTGCGTGTTGCGCTCAAGACCTATGCTCCGGCAGCGACCCCGGTGTTGATCCAGAGTGAAACAGGAACCGGTAAGGAGGTAGCGTCTGCTTGTCTGCACGAACTTAGTGGTCGCACAGGGGCGTTCATCCGAGTCAATTGCACCGCAGTCGTAGAAAATCTGTTTGAAGGCGAGTTCTTTGGCGTCGAAAAGGGGGCGTTTACGGGGGCTCCTGAAGGTGGTCGGAATGGACACTTTTTGGAAGCCCATCTTGGAACACTTTTGCTCGACGAAATCGGTGACATGCCATTGCCCCTGCAAGCCAAATTGCTGCGGGTTCTGGAAGACAGTGCGCTGCGCAGAGTGGGTGGGAACCGAATGATTCCGTTTTCGACGCGCATCTTGGCCGCAACCAACCGCAATTTGAGGGACGAGATTCGCGCAGGCCGCTTCCGCGAAGATCTGTTCATGCGCTTGTCCCAACTTGAACTGCGTCTGCCTCTTTTGCGCGAAAGGAGGGAAGACATCCTGGCTCTGCTTGCCCATCTTGTAAAGAAGGCTGCTGACCTGATTACCGTCGAGGTTGCGCAGGAACTGCTGCAATATCCGTGGCCAGGACATGTTCGTGAATTGCGGGCGTTGGGCGAAAAAATCCAGGTGATTGGAAAAGTAGAACCCGCTTTGATCGAGCGCCTTCGTGCCGATAGAATGGCTGCTTCGTTGCCCCCTTCGGCCCCCGAAACCGAATCCGCATCGGCCCCCAAACGACTCCCTTATGGTTCTGCTGCGCCCAGCCGCGAACAACTGGTGGCGATTTTGGAGCAAACCAACGGAAACATCTCTGCGACGAGCGAGAGACTGGGGTGTTCCCGCAGACAGCTTCACCGCTGGATGGAAAAGTGGCAACTGGACCGAACGCAATTTCTGAACTCGAAGTAGGAATGCTTCGCATGTGAAATTGCACGCGGCGTGCCTACAAGTTTCTGAGGCACACCCGATCGTTTTGGAATGAACAGCACACTGTGCAAAGTGTGCCGTGGCCCGCTTCGCACGCTTAGCCCGCTTGTCACACCAAGGTCGCCCGGACCGGTCGATTTAGGAGGTTTTGCGTCGCGTACCTCGTTCTGTGTGTTGTCAAAAATGGGTTGGCACGAATTACAGGAAGGCGGGGTCGCGGTGGATTCCGAATTCTTCGCGGAAGATGTTGCAGACTTCCCCCAAGGTCAAAAGGGATCGAACGGCGTGGAGGGTTGCGACCATGATGTTGTGCTGGCGGACATCCTGACCTCGGCACGCATCGCGCAAGGCTTGTGCGGCCTGGGCGGCGGCAACGGGATCGCGGCGTGTGCGAACAGACTTTACGCGCTCGATTTGGGTCGCTTCAACTTGGGAATCGATCTTGAGGGTGGGAATCTTGCTTGCTTCATTGCTGACGTACCGATTCACACCGACGATGACCCGTTCCCCTGTATCTACGCCGCGCTGGAATTGATAAGCAGAGTTCGCAATTTCGCGTTGGGGGTAGCCATCTTCTACGGCCCGGATGATGCCTCCCATTTCGTCGATTTTGCGAATGTAGGCCATCGCGCGTTCTTCCGTTTCATCAGTCAATTTTTCGATGAAGTAACTTCCCCCAAGTGGATCGGCGACCTGCGGAATCCCAGATTCCTCTGCAATGATTTGCTGGGTACGGAGGGCAAGCGTAACCGCATCTTCCGTCGGTAAAGCATAGGTTTCATCGAAAGAATTGGTATGTAAACTTTGGGTTCCCCCAAGCACGGCGGCAAGTGCTTGCAGGGTAGTCCGCACGACGTTGTTGAGGGGTTGCTGAGCCATCAGGGAGACGCCCGCAGTCTGTGCATGCGTTCGCAGAATCCAGGACCGGGGATTTTGTGCGCCGAATCGTTCGCGCATGAGTTTGGCCCAGATTCTTCTGGCTGCGCGGAATTTGGCAATCTCTTCAAAGAAATCGTTGTGGACATCAAAGAAAAAGGAAAGACGAGGGGCAAAGGAATCGACGGGAAGACCGGCCTCCAAACCGAGCTGTACATAGCCGATTCCATCTGCCAGGGTGAACGCCAGTTCTTGGACGGCGGTGGCCCCTGCTTCGCGAATGTGATACCCCGAAATGCTGATGGTGTTCCAAAGGGGCATCTCCTCTGTACAGTACCCGAGCATGTCCCGCATGATTCTCATCGCCGGACGAATCGGGGTGATCCATTCCTTTTGCGCGATGTATTCCTTGAGCATGTCGTTTTGGAGCGTGCCGCGCAGTTTGCTTGGGGGGACTCCTTTGCGTTCTGCTGCGACGATGTAACACGCAAGCAGATACACCGCAGGGGCGTTGATGGTCATGGATGTGGTGACATCGGCAAGCGGAATCTCGGAAAAGAGACGTTCCATGTCCTCGACGCTGGCGACGTTGACGCCTTCGCGACCGACTTCCCCCAAAGACATCTCGGAATCGGGATCATGCCCCATGAGGGTCGGCATATCGAAGGCAGTGGAAAGACCGGTCTGTCCCTCTTTCAGAAGGAAGTGGAAGCGGCGGTTCGTGTCTTCAGGGGTCCCAAAACCGGCAAACATCCGCATGGTCCAGAGCTTGCCGCGATACATGGTTTCGTGAATGCCGCGCGTGAAAGGGAACTGTCCGGGGTCGCCGATTTCGTTGTATGGACGCACTTCGGAAGGTCCGTAGCAATTCTTGAGGGGAATGCCGGACATGGTTTCATAACGAGGGTTTTTCGTCGGGTCAGCCATAGGGCGAGTTTGCGCTTACGCCCGCAACACAGTCAATATCCGCTCCGATGGACCGTGCGCGCCCATACACCGCGTCCGTCTTTCCACAAACCCATGGCACGGCGGGCCAACTCGATGCGGCGCTGAAGGTGCATTTCATCGTGGAAAATCGCGGACACCATGCTGCGGCTGACTTTGAAGGTGTGGCGCAAACGATCGCGGCCCAAGTCGCCGATCCGGGGCGTGGGGCTTGTGGCTGACGACGTTTGCATGCGCGCATTGGCTCCGGCTTGGGGCAACAGGACAGAGGGCACGGGGAAACCGGGGGAACTGTGACCAGGGGCCACACCTTCTGTGGAAAGGTATTCCGCTTCATCACTGACCAAGTAGAACGTGTTGGTCAGGTCGCGGACGATGCGTCGCACGGCTTCATGGTTAAAGGCTTGGGCGAAATCCTCCTCGCGCCGCGAAATGCGCTGGCGGTCGCGGCTGTCGAGGGTTTGGAACCACAGGTGCAAATAATCGACGGCTGTATCGACGGTGAACCAAGGCTCCTCGACCAAACTGAGCAGCACGAAACTGCATTCGGGGCCGAGCATGTACATGCCGTTTTCGCTTTGCAGGGACGCACGTTCTTCGGCGTACACCTTTTCGAGGGCCAAAAGCACGTCGCGGTCGGTGATTTTCTGTTCTTCTCGACGGGAAGAACGCAAACGCTCGTCGATGCTCTGAATGATGAGCGCGCCACAATGTTGGAGCCACGCGGGCACGCGGAAGGTTTTTTCGGACAGCAGTTGCTCGACGGTCTGGGACTCAAAACGCAAGCCCAGACGTGCAAACGGCTCGCGGACCATGCGTTCGGCGCTGGTTTCGTCGAGCGGGCCGAGCATTCGGAGTTTTGCGAAATTGAGCAACGGTCCAAACAAATCCCACCGCGCCTCGACGAGCTCGGCGTGTCCGGCGAGGATGACGCGGCACACGGAACCACCCGACAGAAGAAGCGCAGACGCGGAACGCAGTTCCTCCAACAGGGGAGATTGGCGTCGCTGTTCGGGCGGCGTCAACACACCCTCGACGATCCCGTCGATTACGTCGCGTGGAAAATCGAGTTGTTCCAGCGTTTCGCGCAGTTTTCCCGTCCGAAGGCGCAGAACCGTCGTCGCATTGGCGTGCGGCTGCAATGACGCAAGGGCTTGCCCGATGGCCGCAGCCTCGCGCCATTCGCCCAGCAGATAGGCGCGCCGCTCGATGCGCAAAATCGTATCGATCTCGTCGAGAACGATCGCCAAACTGTGGTCAGGATTTTTTCGAGCCCACTGATCGACGACGGCGCGCAGCGGGGGAAGCGGCTCCCCGAGCGCAAAGCCAGCTTGTGCCTTGGCCGGATCGATGTCTTCCAAAAGTTCCAGAATCATCGATTTGAGAAGCTCGCGGCTCGTCGGTGCGGTGGTGTAGTCCATCCCGCGAGGTATGACGCGGTAGCCCTGTTGTTCCAGCTCAAAACGAACCCTTTGCAGAAGAGACGTTTTGCCAATTTTGCGTGGTCCGACGACGAGAAAATTCTCTTGCCGTTGTCCGCGGATTTCCTCGAGGAGAGCACGCCGCCCGTAAAACATTTCCTCGATGAGTTCTTGGTTCGCGAGGCCCATTTTCGAGCGGAACGGAGACAGTGCTGCATACGACGCAGCGGCGGCCAGACGACGGATCAATTCCTCGACGGGATTTTCGTGTAGGGCCGCGTGTTGTATGTCGGTGATGTCGATGGCCGCAACGTGAAACAAATTGCGACTCCATGCGAGCACTTCGGGGGAAAGTTCGGGGACGACGACAATCGCCGACAAAGATGTATCGCTGATGGTTGCGTCGATGCCTGCGAACGATGCGTCGGTGCGGACTTGGTGACTTGGCCCAGAACCGCCGCTCAGCATCGGCAATCGTCGACGCAAATCGAATTGCACTTTTTCGAGCGTGGCTCGATCCGGCTGCCCCGACGGCAAATACAACACCACGCGCTTGAGCCACGGAAGCTGCCTCTTTTCGCGAAAACGCACCTGCACCGACCGCAAATGGATCGGCCCCGATTCGGTCGTACCGTCGCGACCGGTGCCATCGACCAAATCCAGACGGAAATACCGTGCGATGGCGTCGATAAAACGATGTTCGTCTTGTCCGTCCATCCACTTGCGGCACGCTCGCGACAGGTCCAGAAATTCCTGCCAGCGGCTTTGCCCACCTTGTAGGTTTGGCCGATTCCACCCGAGGACCGCGCGCAGTTGTTGGGAGTTCCCCCCGAGTGTACGGTCCACAGAGGCGGCATCCCACAAAGGCAGACCTCGTGTCAGGTTGCGTCCGTCGATGGTGTTCGGCAAACCCTGTTCCGTTTCGACGACGCCAAGCAGGGTGCGGAGCCACTCTCGGGCCGCCGGACTTGTGAAGGCGAAAAAGACACGATCGCCGCCCATTTTGAGCTGGCTGAGCAGGCCGATCGTGCGAAGGTCGTGGGCCACAGGCTCGAGCCAGCGCGCATTGGCTTGGTCGCGTTGCAGCCAATCCTCGACGGGAGAACGGCCTCGCAAACGCGGTTTCGTCTGTTTGAGGAACGTCCACAAAACGCCTCGCGTGTCGTGCAGGCTGCCTCGGATGCGGACTTTTTTTAACCACATGACTCGCGTCAAATCGTCAATTGTGCGCTGGTCGATCCGAATGCCAGCGGAAGCGACGACTTTGCTCGTCGGCAAACGGTCTTTCCCGGAAATCGAATACACGGGCTGATCGACGACCATTCCGGCGCGCAAATCAGTCACGTCCAAATCGACGGAATCGGCGCACAGCGCGGCCAAATACAACCTGTGTGAAAGTGGCAGAGCACCCCACAGCGTCGAAAGAAAGGTTCCGACTCGGGCCTCGAAGGCGCTTGGTGCAAGAGCCGCCCGGCTTCGTTCGCGCAAGGCTTGTTCGACCAGAGGCAAACATTCGGCGCACAAACGAAGATCGCCGCCGGTTTCGTCGAGCAACATACGGACGGCAGACTGGGCGGTCGAGGGCGTTGCAAGTCCTGGCAGCGTCGGAAGGCTTTGAGATGAAAGGGGAATTCCGTCTCGGTTGATCATCAAACTCAGCAGGGCTTGCTCGAGCTCGGTTCGGATTCTCTCGTCGCTGCGCTGCTGAGAAAGCGGATCAGCCACGGCATCAAGGTCCAGGATCGAGAGCGCCCGATTCGATTGCGTTTCCGACAGGGAAGGTGGGGGCATCGCCGTGGATGGCAGGGTTTGGAGCAACGTGGCGCACGCCGGGGGCGAAACCACCAGCAGGACTTTGCCTCGGTAGGCGAGGGCGATGCGCGCACCCAACAGGAAAAGCTGTCGCAAGTCGCTGTCTTCGAGGTGAGCCTTTTCCGCCAGTTCGGGCAGGCCCAGCAGAATGAGACCTCGGCTCGCGGTTCCCCCGCCGGAAACGGGAGCGTCAGCGACGGCACGCACAACCGCTTCGACGGTATCAAGCCGATCTGCACTCGGCAAACCCAACAAAGTTCCCAGCCGCTGTCCAATCTGCTGAATCACATCGCGCAGCGACGGCGAAGCCTGGCGTTGACTTGGCGGGGGCGGTGCGCTGCTCGGCGTCGAACCACGCACAGACACATTCACCATCCGCCAGTCTTCCAAGGTTTCGACAGGGCGCTCGGGCCATTCCAAACCGACCACTTCGGCCAGAAGTTCGTGGGCATGTGCGGGAAATGCCGTCGTCAAAACCACCGACGCAGACGCCGGCTTGAGCATCTCGTTCAACTGCTGTTTGCGCAGCGCAAACAACGTCGGCAAGCGCTCGCCCATGCTGTCGAAAAGCGCGCGGGCCATCGTGCGGGACTCTCGACGGAATTGACCTTCGATGGCGCGTTCGGTGCGCTTGTCCCCATCGTGTGACAGCTCCAACACGATTCGATAGCGCAGACCATCCGCAGCGACGGCGGCAGGGCATTCGATGACCAAGCCCATTTCCTGTCCGCGTTCCAGGTCCATTGCGTCGGGGTCTAGCACCCGCGCTCGCACTTCTTTGGGTTCGACCGACCGGACCAGAAGTTGCACGCTGTGCGCGGACCGAGGCGCATCGGACGCAAGCAGCACGGCATACCGCAGCATGCGTCGATTTTCCGCGATGCCCAGGTCCGACACGAAACGCACTTCAAAGTCGGGCTCGGTGCGCAGGCGGTTGGCCTCCTCGATGAGTACCCCCCACCACACTGTAAGCAACGCAACCACCGTGGCTTGGGGACGCACGCGGAGCATTTTCGAGACAAACGCGCCCGTGTGGTGCGGTGTGGGTTCACTCGAGAGCTGAGCCAGAATCTGCAAACGCAGCGCGTTGCGCCTCTGTTCGAGTTGTTCCGCGAGACCTTCGAGGCTGTGCGCGATCTGCGCTTTGTTGTTTTTGCGGTCCATGTCTTGCAGGGCTTGCTGCAAAAACTGCTGCTCGTTCAAAAACAATTCCTCGTCGAGGAGCGCCCAAGCTTCGTCGCGATACTGATAGGACAGGTGTTCGTTCGACAGACGATGTTGAAGCCGCAACGCCCCCAAGGCTTTCTCGACGGCAATGGGCTGAAGCGACGCCGAAAGTTCGGTGATGTTCGTGATGCCAAAGAGCTTTTCAATGCTCTGGACCATCTCGGTCAGAATCCAAGCGTCGGTGGTCACTCCGTCGGCAGTCAGCGGCAGCGACAAACGAGCCAAATCGTCGGACAGCTTCTCGTAGTAAAGCTGGTCAAAGCCGTTTTCGACGGCAACCTCGAAGAGCCACGCGAGGTTTTCCTCGGATGCGATCGAGGCCATCACGTCGTCGTTTTCATCGGAAGCGACGGTCGGCAAACGCGGACCCCAGCGACGCGACATGCCGAGCAGGAATTTGCGGATGTCTTCATCTGGCAAAATTTCCGGCTGACACATGGCCTCAATGACTTGGTGCGGCAGATACAGACGGACACGGGCCAAATCACCGGCCAGAAAGACCTTTTGCCAGGCCAAGGCTGATCGCAAAAGCAAGGCCAAGTTGGTCAGCAAAAAGCGGCTTGGCAGCGTCGGGCCGACGGCCTCCAGCACCGCGACGATGTTGCGAAAGAAAGTTGGCTCGGCTTGATCAAACAGTTGGGCTCGATCGAGGCGTTGCAAGTGCCGCAAAAACAGCGCGGCTACACCATCCACCGTCAGCGGCCACGGCACAGGGCGTGCGTCGAGTCGCCCGTCGTAATACAAAATGAGCGGCGGGAGCCACAACGACAGTTCCTCGATGTGCTCTGCGCGAACGTGTGCTTCGACGCACTGAAGCAGGTCGCTGCGGACGGCAATCGGGTCTTCACAAAACTGGATGAGCTTTCCAATGAGTTCCCGAGCGAGACGAGACTGTTGTGCGTCGGCACCGCTTCCCGAACCCCCGAGTGCAATCGGGACGAGTGCATCGAACGATTGAGAGACCAGCAACCGATGTCTCGGCGGACGGGGCAACGGCCACGCGGCCACATCGAAAGCATCGGAACGCACCGGCAGTTTCGGGGCTGGTTCGCTTTCCTCTTGTCCATCCACCTGCAACATCAACCGACACAAATGCAGCACGCTGGCGACTTTTGCGGTGCCCCGCTCGGGTTGGAGCTTGCTGGGCTGGGAAGGCTTCGCCGCAGGATTTGTCGTCGGTTTGTTGTCCGAAACGGTGAACACCGAACCCGCAATTTTGCCGTCGCGAGCACTCCGCAAAAGTTCGCGCATCGCCACGGCTCGGATGTGCGGGCCAAGACCCCGCAGCGCAGCCCGCAGAAGATTGACGCGCCCAGCCGCAGCCCGGCTGCCCAGTTCCATCAAATGATCGATGTTTTTGGCATAGTCGTCGTCGGGGTGAGCCTCCCAACTGGTGAGCACGCCGCCGGACAGCACAATCAGCAGGCGAAAACCACCCTCAGGCATCTTTCGGCACAACATGCGCTGCGGCGAACCTCCGGCAGCCAGCCGCGTCACTTCTTGCCCGTCGTGTTCATAGTTGATCGCCAGAATGTGGACTTGCTCGTCCTCGGTGCCGATCGCGAGGCACGGCGGGCCGAACACTTCTTCTGGAATGAAACACAACGCCGAGATGCCTTTGGGCAAAAGGTATTGCGCGTGCAATTTGAGCGAATCGTCGGTCGCCGTCAGAACCTGCACTTGTCCAAAGTGGGTTCCAACCGCCAACGTCGTTGCAGCAGCGTCGAGTGCCGCGCAACAGGCGTTTGCGGGCGAGGGTGCCCAGACGCTTTTTTCACCGACGCGGTTCAGCATGATTCTCGACGAAGACAAATACAGCGAACCGGCCTCCATCGAGACGACCGCGAGCAAATCGCTCGGCAGCAACGAATTCCGCAAGCGCGGCACGCCGTTTTCTGTATCCAAAACCAGCACTTGCGGACGGATGCGTTCCGAGGTTCCGGGCATCCGCAACACCAAGTGTTCGACCAACTTCCCGGTCGTCGTCGTTTCCGCAATGTCTTCTAGGTGACAATCGAAGCCGATCGATTCAAGACCGAGCCCGCGACAGGACGTTTCCCCTTGCAGGCGCAATTGTCCGTCGGGCAGCGGCAAAAACAGAAGCAACCGCGTGTCTCCGTTTTCCTCTGTTCCAACCACAATCACCTGTCGCAGTTGGCCGCCTTCGTTCCACAGCCGCCGTGTTTCGACAAAGCGAACATGCCCCGGAATTTTGACGTTGGGGCCCGTTTGTGTGGGTTGCCAGGGCCACACCATGATTTCGCTTTCGGGAGACGAACCATCCCACAAGGTGTGCGCAGGATGCAGCGGTTGAATCCGAAGCGTCTTTTGCCGACCAATTCCGGCGATGAAACAGCGATTCGGCCACAGACTTTTGTCCACATGTGCCTGGGCATCCAGGTCCAGCGGGTCGAGCGCCGCCAACGATAAATCGAGCCGCTCCATTTCGATTGAAAAGCGATCGGTGCGCAGTTCTTCAACAAGGCCGATCGCGCGCAAAATCCGCACGACCACATCGCTGTTGTCGTGAAATTGCGGCCTTTCTCCGTCGGGCAGCCCTTGCAAATGGGCCAAGCGATATTCGGATTCGATGGCCAGCGTTCGGGCGTACTCGCGGGCGCGCAGGCTGCGGACATTGAGTAGTTTTCTCAGTTCTGGGGGCGGCTGATCGGTTTGGACAGCCCCGTCGTCATCCATGGGAAATGTGGGCATGTTTTGCAGGTATTGCTCAAACAGCCGTCGGGAAATGCGATCGATTTGATGTCGAACCAGCCGGGGCGCGCCCAAGTAGATTTCGACCAGCTCTGCGAGCACCGTTCGGGCCAGTTGGATCTTGGTCGTCGGGTCTTGGATGCTGTGCGGAAACAGATCGGATGGATCGCCTTCTTGCAATTGTCGCGCGGACAGAAGGGGCAGCGGTCCCGTTGGCGTCGAGCGTCCTTCGATCGTGGAGAGTTGCGGCAAGTGGAGAAGCAAGAAATGTTCCAAAAGAACGACTGCTTCGCGTTGCGAGCGTTCGGGCAGCGTGTGCCATCCGGGCTGACCGAGGGTAAACCAACGAACCATCTCGACGACTGCATGGGTCGCTGGCCCGCTGCTGTCGAGCACTCGACTCAGCAAATACAGTTGAACCGCCGGATGCGCTTCGTGCCGAGGAGGAGCAAGTTCTCGCAATTTGTCAATCGCTTTGTTTCCGAGCGCCAAAAACAACTGCTGGCAACGTCGATTGAGAAGCTGCGGCTCGGTCAGTTCGTAAATTCGCAGACCTCCGTCGATTCCGCCAAGGACCAGATCCACGCGGCCACTCGATTCGAGATCAGCGAGCGTCATCGACGAAAACAGAAAACCTGCATCCATCCGCCACGGCACCGTCGCAGGCACTTGGGACAGGTCGATGGCAAACACGTAACCGAACGAGGTTCCTCCCAAAAGGAGTCCTTTTCCGGCGTAACCGTTCAAACCAGAACCTTGCCGCTGCGGCGAATAGGCCAGGCACACAAAACGCCACTGCGGAAACAGCAGCGAACGCAAACGTCCGTCGCGCCCGACACGCTGGAGGCCACCGCGAGCGTAGGCGATGATGAGTTCGTCCTCGGCAAGCACAAGGTCCGTGACCTCGCCAGGAAGAAAAGAGACCTTGGAAAAATCGGTTCCCGCTGGATTCTTGGGACCGACGCGATCGTCGAGAATTTCGACCCAAAGCCTTCCATTGTCGGGGCGACTGCGCAGCACGGGAATCCGGCCTGTCTCGCTGGAATCACCGATGAGACGGATGTCGCCAAACCCGGTTGTGTTGACGCTGCGGTGTTCGAGTTCCGAAACATCCCACTGCTGTCCGTCGCACGTGAGTTTCAGTTCTCGGTAGACCGAACTTCCATCGCTTTCCTCGACGGAAGTGACGATGGCTTCTTGTCGATGAAAGACGCCGAAAGGACTGAAACTGACGCCGATCAAACGGCCTCGATAGCGATGGCTCCCGATGGTCCACAAAGCGACGGGGCCGTTTTCCGTCTGTCTGGGCGCAAAGCGCGGTGTGTGGACGAAATGGTCGCTGTCGATGACCAGGATTTCGTTCCGCCCGTCTCCGTCGAGGTCCGAGACACGTACCAGCAACAACTCGCGACCAAAACGCAGCCGTGTGCGCAAAAGTGCGTGCCGTGTGCGCAATCGGCACAGCCGCATGAGTTCCTTGGCGGTTTCGTCGGGCGTTTCGGGAAGCCGCGATTGCGCGAGGCGGACCAGGGCGCGATATTCGTCTACTTCCTGTGTCGAGAGCGGCGTTTCGGTTCGACGGACGCGAGGCTCAGCCATGTGCGAATCATAGCGCGTCGAATGTGAGCGCAAACGCCAGAAACAGGTCTGTGCGCGTACGAAATCGTCACTGCGGGTCAGCGGGTGACTCCGAGGCGCTTCGGCGATCAAAAAAACCGAGAGGACCAAACCCACACGATGCTAAAGTCGCGCCTCCCCTTTGGAGGGGGTTTGCAACATGCCCTCGTGTCACCTCGTTCATGACTTGCCGCCCTTCGACGCACAACACCACTTGCGAGTGGTGGTCGAAACACCGCGTGGCGCGAACATCAAAATCAAGTACGACGAGGATTTGGGCTGCTTTTCGCTGACGCGAATTTTGCCGCTTGGCGTGACGTATCCGTACGATTTTGGTTTTGTACCGCAGACCCTCGCTTCTGATGGCGATCCGCTGGATGTACTCGTGCTGATCGACGCGCTGACTTATCCGGGCGTGGTGATTGCCTGTCGGCTTTTGGGGGCGCTGCAAGTGGAGGAACGGGGTCTGCGGGGTCGTCCCAACCACCGGCTTGTCGCGGTGCCGGTGAAAGCGGCGCGCAAAGACGAATTGCGGAATTTTTCGGACTTGGGCCGGAGAATGCAGCAAGAACTGGAGCGCTTTTTTGTGATGTCGTCGGCGTTTACCAGCAAAGATCCGGTGGTGCGAGGTTGGGTCGGACCGGACGCGGCGTTCGACATGGTGCAACGAGCAATCGGTCGGTACAAAGAGCGCGCACAATCGCGGCGGGACCGGCAAAATCCGAATGCAGCCTCGGGGGATAGCCAACAGCAGGGAATTGGTGCGGCCCAGCTGTTTCCACAGAGAGAGGCCGCTTTGATCACCGCATCGAACGAAACCGTGAGTCATGTGCCCTCGGAAACATCCCTGTCGGTGCTTTCCTCACGCGAGAATTCGACCAGTTTGGCGTCTGCGTCGATTGCTTCTGCCGCCTCTGCGTCCTCTGCCGCCTCTGCCGCGTCAGGGGAACCGGGCGCGAAAACCTCCTAAAACGACGCGGCGTAAGACCTGGCGATTGAACGCGAGCGGTTGAAAGGCTTACGCTCTCGAGAGCAGCGGTGGCTCGTGTGTTCATGGCAAGCACACCTTTGGCTGCGGTCAACACGCGATGGTTTTTTCGCAAGGGGGAAGCATGATGTCGCTTCGCTATTTGATCCTGTGGGCGCTTTCGTTTTTGTGGGTTCCCTCGACTTGGGCGGCGAGGTGCCCCAATGTGGGGATTGTCCTGGACCGTTCGGCTTCGATGACCACGGCACCGGATGGCTCTGCGGCGACGGCGCAAAACCCGAGCAAGTGGGACCTGGCAGTCAAAGCGGTAGGCGATATCGTGACGCGGCACGACAGCAAGTTTCCCGTCGGTCTTGTGTATTTTCCTTCGACCACCTCGACGGGGTTGTGTGCAACCAGCACGAGTTTCGATTTTCCGATCGGATATGGGAAAAAAAATGGGATTTTGTCGTCTCTGGCGAGCACAAAACCTGGAGGAAACACTCCGACGGGCGATGCGATCACCAATGCGATCAACGACCCTGCGTTTCTCGATGCGGAGCGCAAGCAATACATCATCCTGATCACCGACGGAAAACCGTGTTGTCAGCCAGCCTGTGTGGATGCCGCCGTCGCTGCGTTCGACGCGGTGAGTGCGGTTCAACGTGCTCGGGGCAGACTTTTGGAAATCAAGACGTTCGTCATCGGTTTTGGTCGGCTCGCACCGGATGAGCTCCAAGTGATGAACGACATGGCCGACGCTGGTGGAGTTCCGGCAGCGACGACAGGAACGTACCACTACTATCGCGCCGAGGATTCGACGGCACTCAATGCCGCGCTCGACAACATCATCAAAACACTGATTGGCGGCGGCGGAGACACGGGCCCAGGTACCGTCATTTGCGACGACAGTTGCTATGCGTACCCGTGTCCGTCCGGCCATGTTTGCGTGCAGAGCGCCTGTCAGAAAAACCCCTGCGAGGGTGTGTCGTGTCCGACGGGAACGTACTGCTATACAAACGGCACTTCGCCGGGCCAATGCGTGAAGCCTTGTCGGGATGCCTGTCCGTCGGGTCAAAGGTGCATTCGCGGACAATGCGAACCGTGGACGTGCGGCGGTCCGTGTCAGAAAAACCAGATTTGCGATAGCGGGACCTGCAAAACCGACCCCGCCTGCATGGGTTCGCTGTGCAAAAGCGGCCAAGGGTGCCAAGGCGGAAATTGCGTCGATGATCCGTGCAGTTACATCACATGTCCACGCAACTACATGTGTGTGTCCATGGAAGGAACCTGCACTCCGGCACCCGGCACAGACCCTTACGCGGACGAACTTCAAGGCGGTTGCAACTGCGATTTGCGGCCCAGCCGGCATGGCGAGGCGCTGCCTCTTTTGTCGTCGCTGTTTTTGCTCGGAGTTCTTCGCCGACGCCGCGCAAAACACGCCTGAGTCGTTGTCAGTTTGAGCCTCTCGCGGTAGTTAAGTGTGTCCTTGCACGCGACAGGCGGATACCTTCGCGTCAGTCAAAAACAACACAACATTCAGCATTGGCAGGCATGGCAGACAAGGAGACGGCAATGGCCGAGTCCCACAAAGATACTGGTTTGGCGAGTGCGGCGGCGTGGGAAACCATGCGTCACTCGACGGCGCACCTTTTGGCGGCTGCGGTTTCTGCGATTTGGCCGCAAGCTCGCTTTGGCGTCGGTCCGGCGATCAAATTCGGCTTTTATTACGACATCGACGTACCGGTGCCGATTGGGCCGAAGGAACTGGATCGAATCGAACAAAAAATGCGCGAGCTGCGCAAAAAGAAGCTGCCGTTCGAGCGAGCCGAGTGTCAGATCGCGGACGCGATCGCGGAAATGGAGCGACGCGGGCAGACCTTCAAAGTCGAGTTGCTCTCGCTTTTGCGGGACAAGGGCTCGACGGCAGTGGCGAAAGAAACCGGCGACGAGGGCGTGGTTGGGGATTCGACCGGCGCGTCCGTTTTGTCGGTTTCGTTTTACAAAACCGGAGATTTTCTGGATTTGTGCCGAGGCCCACATGTTGAACATTCGGGGCAAATCGGGGCGTTCAAGCTGACGAATGTTTCGGGGGCGTACTGGCGGGGCGACGAGCGCAACCCACAACTTCAGCGCATCTATGGCCTAGCCTTTCCGACGCAAGAAGAATTGGATCGCCACATTGAACTTTTGGAGGAGGCCAAACGGCGCGACCACCGTCGGCTGGGACAAGAACTCGACCTGTTTTCGTTTTCGGATTTGGTGGGTCCCGGTTTGCCGTTGTTTTCACCCAAAGGAACGCTTCTGCGACGGTTGCTCGAGGATTTTGTGCAGTCGTTGCAGGAACCACTTGGCTACCGACGTGTGCAGATTCCGCACATCACCAAAAACGAGCTGTACAAAACCTCGGGGCATTTCGAGAAATTCCACGACGACCTGTTTCACGTCCGAGGCAAAAGTGGCGAGGAGTTTTGCATCAAGCCGATGAATTGCCCCCATCACACGCAGATCTATGCGAGTCGCCAGCGTTCGTATCGAGATTTGCCGATTCGGCTGTCGGAAGTGACGAGCGTGTATCGAGACGAACTTCCCGGCGCGCTGCAAGGGCTGTCTCGGGTGCGGATGATTACGCAAGACGACGCACACGTCTTTTGCACGCCGGAACAAGTCCAAGATGAGGCGCTGCGTATTTATCAAATCATCGATGCGTTCTATCGCCCGTTTGGCATGCGTCTGTCGATTCGGCTGTCGCTGTGGGACCCGGAGCATCCAGAAAAATACTTGGGCACGGCGAACATGTGGGAAAGCGCGCAGGAACAACTTCGTTCGGTTCTGCGTGCGCGAGGTGCGACATGGACCGAGGAAGCGGGGGAGGCGGCCTTTTACGGTCCAAAAATCGACTTTACGGCGCAGGACGCGCTCGAACGGGCGTGGCAGCTTGCGACGATCCAGCTCGATTTCAATTTGCCCGAGCGGTTTGACCTCAAATACGTCGGCGAGGACGGTCAACCCAAGCGTCCTGTGATGTTGCATCGCGCAGTGTTGGGTTCTGTCGAACGGTTTATGTCCGTTCTGATTGAGCACTACGCGGGGGCTTTTCCGACGTGGCTTTCGCCGGTTCAAGCGGTCGTCGTGCCGATTGCCGATCGCCACAACGACTATGCGCACCAAGTCGTGGAAAAGCTCGGGCAGGTTCCGCTGCGCAACGGCTTGGGCGGCGGCATTCGCGCCGAGGTGGACGTGTCTCGCGAATCCATGCAAAAGAAAATTCGCAACGCGCAACTTCAGAAAATCCCCTACATGCTGGTCGTCGGAGATCGTGAACAAGAACAAGGCGCGGCGGCGGTGCGGCTCCGGTCGGGCGTCGATCTCAAGGCCATGCCGCTTGCGGCGATCATCGAGCGACTTTCGACCGAGATAGAACAGCGCACCGACCTGCCTGCGTAGTGCCTGCCCGCCCCGACTGCTTTCAGTTCCCTACAACCTTCGTAAGGCTAACTACAAAAACCACCAACAGCACGAGGTGGGTTTTCTCGTCTGCGTGTCGTCTCTTGTATCGATCTGTGCATTGTTCGGTCTATGAGCGCGATCACAAAAGTTGGTACGATGTGAGGAGGGCAGAATGCCCGGTCGTTTCATGCTTCTGCTAACACTGGCCCCATACGAGCTGTCGCTGCTGTTGATTGTGCTGTGCCTGGTTTTGGCGTGGCCGAGGCGTCACCTTGTGGGCGCGCGGTTTCTTTTGGCGGCACTTGGATGCGAATTCGCCTATGGCATCGGGTATATCGGAGAAATCCTGGCACCCACGTTGGAAGGAAAAATCTTCTGGGACAATTGTCAGTGGATGCCGTGCATGGGGGCTGTGCTCCTGCTTTCGCTTTTTGTGCGGGAATATGTGGAGAAAAAGCCGTTTGAGCCCTGGTTTGTGCTGTTGTTCGGTACCGTGCCTGTAGCAATAGGCGTTCTGGGCTTTACAAATGACTGGCATGGCCTGGTGGGAACTGGATACAAGCTCATTCCGGGGTGGCCTGCTCCAGCTCTGCACTATGAATTTGGGAAAATGACGTGGCTGGCCTTTGCATTTCTTTTTGGTTTGCAAGTGCAAGCAATCGTCACGATGTTGATCGAAGTTGTACTCCAACAAGGTGTGTTTCGCCGACAAGCGTTCGGAATCTTGGTTGGTTTGATGATGCCGACAGCGGCGTTGTTGTCGGCGTTGTTTGATGTGAAAGTGGCCGGTTATCGCGATTTGGGCCCATTCGCTTTGACAGTCGGAAATGCGTTTATTTTGTGGTCTCTTCTACGGTATCGAGCATTGCGTCTTGTGCCGATGGCTCGTGCTCTTCTGTTTGAGCAAATCCAAACGGGTATGCTTCTTTTGGATGAAACGTTGCATGTAATAGATGGAAATGAAGCGGTTTTTTTGCAACTCGCTATGGGAGAATCCAAAGCGATTGGCCATCCCGCCGATGCGGTATTGACCAAGTGGCCCAGCGTGCTTGCCGCGCTTCAGGCGGGCCGACCTGAAACGCAGACCGTACGTCATGGGGATTTGTCGGTACAGCGATGGCTGCTGGTGGACTTGCAATCGGTCAAAGAAGGGGGACAAACAGGCTGGCTGCTTCTTTCGCGGGACATCACCGAGCAAAAACTTGCACAGGATGAGGCTGCTCGGTCCAAAGAAGCCGCCGTCGCTGCCAATGTGGCGAAGACGCGGTTTTTTACGACTTTGGTACACGAAATTCGCACGCCTCTGGCGGCGATGATGGGTTTGAATCGGCTGCTGGGAGACACGACGCTCGATAGGCATCAACAGGATCTTTTGCAGAAGCTCGATGGCGCAACGCGGCATTTGCTGGAACTTCTGAACCACACGCTCGATTTTTCAAAATTTGAGGCAGGCCGGCTTTCGCTTCAGCCAGTCGATTTCGATTTGGGTGCGCTGTTGTCCTCGATCGTCGGAATTTTTTGGCCGAGTGCTTCAGACAAAGGCTTGCAATTTTCCCATACCGTCGAGGAAGACGTGCCGCAGGCGTTGTTCGGAGACGGATTGCGACTGAAACAGATTCTTGCGAATTTGCTCGGCAACGCCGTGAAGTTCACGTCTCGAGGAGAAGTGAAACTTCATGTGTCTGTCATCAAAAAAGAACCGCCTTTCGCAGACTTGGCGTTTGTGGTGACTGACACAGGGATCGGCTTGAGCGCGGACCAAATGGAGAGTTTGTTTCAGCCCTTTTCACAGGCGAACGAGACGATTTCGCTCAAGTACGGAGGCACGGGTTTGGGGTTGTCCATCAGTCGGCAACTGGCCCAGATGCTTGGTGGAAACCTGACTTGCGAAAGTCAGGAAGGCGTCGGTAGTTCATTTCGGTTGGTAGTGCGTGTGCGGGTCCGAAAGGAACCAATCAAAGCGACTTCGGATAGGCCGACCGTTTCCGCACAAAGTCCTGCCGCGCCATCGGTTGCTTCTCCAGCGGGCCGCCTTGAACCGAGCGGATGTTCTGGTCCCATTTCAAAAGAACTTGGGGAATTGCCGAGCGATTGTCCGTGTGTGTTGCTGGCGGAAGACAACCGAACGAACCAGATCGTCACGCAGAAACTTCTTCATCGGATTGGCTTTTCGTCTGAAGTCGCCGCGAATGGGCGAGAGGTATTGCAACTTTTGGACAACCATCCTCCTCGTCACTTTGCGGCGGTTCTGATGGATCTGCACATGCCCGAAGTGGACGGAAAAACCGCTGTGTTAAAGCTGCGAGCGGACCCTCGGTACGATGCGCTTCCGGTCATTGCCCTGACGGGGGAATCGGTGCCCGAAATCATCTTGGACGCACTGTCCTGCGGCATGGACGATGTGCTTCACAAGCCCGTTGAACTGCACACGCTGGAGCAATCGCTGCATCGGCATTTGAGGGACAAACGGCGGCTCAGTCGAGAAATGAAAACCGAAGGTTTTTCGGCCCCGAGTGAACCGGGGTCTCGGGATTCATTTGAGCCGACGCCGCGTCCGCATTCCGTGCCGTAAACGTCGATTTTTTCTCTTGCGCAAAGCGCGGGGCTCGCGATACAAGTCGCGTCCACCTCCTTTGTGGAGGAGTGGCCGAGTGGTCGAAGGCAGCGGTCTTGAAAACCGCAGCGCGAAAGCGCCGGGGGTTCGAATCCCTCCTCCTCCGCTGGCACTGACAAGCGAAGAGCGCAATGTAAGGCGAAGAGGTGTTGTCCGTTTTGGAGTGCTCGGTTTTTCTTGAATCGTGCGTGTCTGGGACCTGGCAGCACTTGAAGTGTTTTGCGACCTGCACGGAGAGGTGACCGAGAGGCCGATGGTGCTCGCTTGCTAAGCGAGTGTGCTGTCAAAAACGGCACCGCGGGTTCGAATCCCGCCCTCTCCGCTGGCTCAAAAAGTTGCTTGTCAGAACGTGGGCGGGTTTTGTATAAGCAGAGCCCGTTTCTTCCGTACAGGAAGTTGTTTTTGCACCAATAGCTCAGTTGGATAGAGCATCGGCCTACGAAGCCGAGGGTCGGAGGTTCGAATCCTTCTTGGTGCGCTGTGATGATGTCTGTGTCTCGTTTCTGTTCGTTGGGGGTAGCTTGGGCGAATCCCAAAGGGGCTTCGTGACTTCCGCACAGGCGTCTTTGGATGTGTTCGGCATGCGCCTGGCCCTTTCAGAGGCGGCGCAAGCTGGGATGCTAGGTGAGGTTCCAGTTGGTGCGGTCGTGATGTTGGGGAATGTAGTGCTGGGCGCTGGCGGAAATCGGCGGGAAACGCTGCTTGATCCGACTGCTCATGCGGAGATCTTGGCCCTGCGGAACGCAGCGAAGACGGTTCGCGGTTGGCGGATTTGCGACGCGACGTTGTATGTCACTCAGGAACCGTGTGCGATGTGCGCGGGTGCAGCGGTGAATGCGAGAATCAGACGCCTGGTGTATGGCTGTCCCAATCCAAAAGCTGGGGCTGTGCAAACCTTGTTTCAGATTCCCAAAGATGAACGGCTCAACCACAGAGTTGAGGTTGTGAGTGGCCTCCTGGCTGAGGAATGTGGTGTGATGTTGTCTGCGTTTTTTCGGTCGTTGCGTGCTTCGGCGGGCGCGTAGCAAAAAGGCGCGGCTGTGTAGGTGACTTGGCTGGATCGTTTGATGGACATGGAGAGATGGCAGAGTTGGTCGATTGCGTCTGATTCGAAATCAGATGTACCCGCAAGGGTACCGGGGGTTCGAATCCCTCTCTCTCCGCTGTGTTTTTTGCTAGGGGTCGCGGAGATTTCGTTTTGCTTAGGCTGTTTGGAGAGATGACCGAGTGGTTGAAGGTGCACGCCTGGAGAGCGTGTGTACTCGAAAGGGTACCGCGGGTTCGAATCCCGCTCTCTCCGCCGAATGGTTTGTGGTTATGGCTGCGGGCGACGGGGATTTGGTGAACCCCGCCAGGCCAGGAATGGAGCAACGGTAGCGATTGAACCGTGCGTCCGCAGCCACCTTGTTTGCTTCGCCTTGCGTGCGCTTTTCGTTCGGTTTGTGCGCGGAAAGTTAGGCGAGAGGTGTGCGGTCTGTGTTTGCTTCGCCTTGCGTGCGCTTTTCGTTCGGTTTGTGCGCGGAAAGTTGGGCGAGAGGTGTGCGGTCTATCTGCGCCCGGATGACTGAGGGTCGGTCGGGCTTTCCTTTGCTTGGGGGCCAGCGTTTGGCTTCGCTTGCAACGAGGTTCCGGGTGTTTTCAGCAGAAAACGCCGCAGAGCCGTGATTGGAATGGGACCAGCAGATAGCACCGCGTCATGAAAGTGCTTGGATGAAAACAGGTCGTGTTGCTCGAGGCGAACGTCGTCGCGAAGCTGCTCAAGCTGCAAAAGTCCCAACGCGGGGAGACCGAACAGGGGATCATAGGTGCCTCGCTCGGCCTCACGACGCGCGGCGTATTCGTCCAGCAGACAATCCTCGGCAAAAAAACGAGCGGCCTCATCGAGGCGTTGATTGGGCGTTGGCGCACCATTGTTCCCATTGGCGGGGTGTAGTCGCAACGACACGATCAAGCGTCCGAGCAGCAGCAACCTGTGGCGCGCAAGAAGCAGAGAAACTCTGCTTTGGGCGTCGCCTTTTGGAAGGAGTTCTGCCGCACGTTCCGCCGAGTACTGCGGCCACCCCTCAACGAGTGCCAAGGAGTGCCCACGCCATCTTATGGGCGAAAGACCTCCCTGTCGCTGACGGTGAGCAGAAACCTGCAACAACCTCCCAGGAACCACGTCGCGCAAGACCCAGCATTGGATGTTTGTGCGATTGAGCATGCGCAGGTGGTCAGCGATTTGCTTCTTGTCTTTCGAATTTGGCCAATTTTGGTCAATGGGGTCTAGCTGCAAAAGCGGTTCTCGATCCGCTTCAAGCGGCGCGGCAGTCACGAGCTGAAGGTAGCCAAAGCGAAAAGGCGGCATCTCGGCAACACGCGGTCTTGCGGTTGGCAACGGCCCGAGCGCACCGTCGGCCAGACGCGCGAAACTTTCCCGGACGATTTGTTCAACCTGGGCCACGAGTTCTTCGGCTTTGGGATGGTCTTCTTCGATGTCGTGCATGGCTTCGTTCATGGCACGACCGCTGTTTTTTTGTTCGCCCAGTTCGCGGGCGAGTTCCTCGGCTCGTTCTTTGGTTTTTGCGTGTTCTTGTTCCGCGATGGCGAGGACGGTTTCAAGAGATACATCGATCAGCTCGAGCGCGCGCAAACGCTGCAACAAACGCTCTCGAGGAATCGTCCAATCGCCTTTGCTGCGCGGCAAAACATCTCGAGACAAAAACGAAAGATGATCCTCCAGCGCACGCTGGGTTTCCTCGCGCAGGCGCAGCATTTCCTCGCCCAACTTCGGGTCGGGCCCTCGCAGCGCGGCCAAGACGCGGGGCAGAACGGTTGCAACAAAATCGCGCGTCGCTTGTGTTCCCTCGATGGACCGCTTCACCCACAGTTCTGGAGGGTTTTTCAGATTGCGCTGTGCTTCTTTGAGCACCGACGGAATGGCCAGCAAGCGACCCCGCAGCGCGTGGAGCCCATTTTCTGAGGCCAAGCTATGCGACATGAGGCCGTCGAGTCCCCAGGCGACAATCCCCGAATAGAAAAGCGGATTTCGCTCGAATGGGCGCAGTTCGTCTCGCTCGATTCGCAGGGCTTCCAAGCGGGCCAAGAGCAGCAAGGTGTCCAGTCGAAGCGGCTCCTTTTCGATGTGCTCTGGCAGCAAAATTGGCTCTATCCGCTCAGGTCGCTCGGGCCGCTCGATTCGCACGGACAGCGGCGGCTTGAGAGCTTCAGCAAAACGCTGTGTCCGTTGTTGGAGGTTCGCAATCCGCGCGCTTTCGCGAAAGACAGCATCAAGACGCACGTCATCGAGCGATTCATCCGACGAATGATCTCCAAGCCAAGTCGCCTGCGTCGGAGAAAATCGGAGTTCTGCATCCAGCTCTTCCTGGATCAACGCGGACAAGCCCGACGCGCCTCCCGCAATCGCTCCCGCATCTGTTTGCGCGGGTTTTGGTGGCGACGAACGCACACAACCTGCGGAGAAGACCAACAGCAAACACACAAAAAACCACTGCATGCTCGCACAAGCTACTCGATAAACGCTTTGCGGTGGATGTGTCTTTTGGGCACCGCGCGGTCGCAGGGATGGGCATCGGAAGCAAAACACAAGCGGCGACGAGGCCCATAAAACGGCGGAGTTTTGATATCCTGAGCGAAGGTCAAAAGATGGCCAGCAAACCGTCCGAACCGTCAAAGGGGATTGACGCCGCGAGCAAAGCGCAGGCTTTGTCCAAAGCTGCCCCCGCGCAGAAAGTCAACGAAGTGGACGCTACAGTCGAAGTGCAGGCTGCGGCGAAAACGGCACCAGTTTCTTCGATCAAAAGCGTGGGTGCGGTTGGAAAGGCGGTGTCTGCGGACCGCGTTTCTAGCATCGCGGATCGTTTGAAGCGAGGCGCGCTCACACCCTCTCAGGCGGTTGAGGAATTGATCGAAGACACGGTGAGAGCAACCTTGCCGGGACTGACTTCTTCCTCGCCTCTCAGCCAGAAGCTGCGTGAGATTCTGCAAAGCTACGCGAAAGACGATCCGTATCTTTTTGCCAAAGTGAAGCGACTGTCAGGGGAAACGGAATGAATCGCTGCCGAGCATGGTTGGCGTCCTTTTTGGCGTTGCTGCTCTCGCTGTCGGTCGCGGATGCACGGAAAGCGGACAAAAAGGGAAAAAAGCCGCCTGAGCAAGTGGGGACGCCGGAAAAAACACCGACTGCTGCCGACCCAAAGACCGATGGGACCAAGCCTGGCGGCTCGGATGAAAAAGCGACACCGGCTTCCGCTGCAAGCGGAACGGTCTCTTCAGCGAATGAGGCTGCTTCCGGCACACCGCCGGAAGTTGCTTCGCCTGCAAAAAAAGAGAAAAAAGTCAAGCGGCTTCGATCGACAACGCTGCCTCTGCCAGAAAAGAATTTTCCCGATCCGCTTGCGGTCGCGCTCCAGCGAGAGATGTCGGATGCGCTGAAACGAAACGCTCGGCTCGACCAGAAAGAACTCGATGTGAGGCTCGCGGAGTTTGCGCAGGAAATGCCCATCGATCAGGTGGAATTTGCACGAACGGCCTATCAAAACGGTCGCGAGGCGTTCAACAAACTCGATTTGGACAAGGCCAGCGTGGCGCTTTCGGATGCTGTGGATCAGCTCATTGCTGTCTTTCCCTACATCAAAAAGCAGGAATTGGCGGACGCGATGATGGCGCTCGCCGTCGTCCAGCAGCAGCGTGGCAAAAACCAGCTCATGCAGGCGGCGCTGCGACGACTGCTGACGTGGCGACCCACCTATCAGGTAGACAACGATCAGTTCCCTGCGGTCATCAATGATTCCGTCGAGGCTGCACGCAACTACGTGAGTCAGCAACCTCAAGGACAAGTGAGTGTGTTGTCAGATCCTCCTGGCGCGCAGGTGTTTGTGGATGGTGACTTTGCGGGTACGTCTCCAGTGACGGTCGAGCATTTGACCGCAGGCGAACATTTCGTGACGTTCAAAAAACTTGGCTACAAACGCGGGCTTCGCGTCGCCAATGTGGTGAAAGATCGACCTGCCCAGGTTCTTGGAAAATTGGATCGTTCCGAGAAATTTCTGCTCGTCGAACAAGCCATCGCGCGAGTGGGGCCGACGATGGGACAAAAACGGCTGGACAAAGTCGTGGACAACTTGCGCGAGACGCTTTTTTTGGACCACGCGATTTTCTTGAAAATGCAGCGCGCGTCGTCCTCAAAAGAGCCCGAGCAGGTCGTCGTGAGTGCGTATTTGTACGACTTGCGTTCGCGGGCACTCCTGTCGGAAAAAAGCGAGAAGATCGCGGTCAAGAATGGCGTTCCTGCCGAGGGTGTCATGGCCCTTTTGGCAGACAAACTTTACGAAGGCGTGGACTATGAAGCGGTCGATGTAAAACCGGACGACGCGCCAATTCCCGTCGTGGAAAAGCAAAAGCCACTGTACAAAAAATGGTGGTTTTGGACGACAGTCGGGATTGTCGTGGCGGGCGGTGCAAGTGCTCTCGCGGTGGGGTTGTCTTTGCGAGAACCGAGTTGCCCAGACGGCAGTACCTGCACCGGCAAATTGGTCTATTCCCTAACCATTCCATTCTGATTTTTGGGAAGCTGTTTACAGCCTTTGTAAACGTCCTGGTCGAACCGGCCCAAACGCGCCGGAGATGGGAGCTTCGCGATGTCAGATTCCATGTTGACCCCTGTGCCTCCAGCGCCTTTTGCCGAGGAGAAACCGCCTGAGACAGCGATCTTGACGGAGGTGCGCGACCCTGCTCACACCGACTGGGACCGGGCTTGGTTTGGCATGGAGCCGACGTTCACGAACCGCAAGACGCTGAAATTGTGGCGGCGGTTTTCTCGAACGGAAAAGACGGAAGTCAAATTTTTCAACGATCGCTATGTGCTGAAGATGCAAGAGCGCGTCGTTCGGGCGATGGAACGGCGCTACAAAAAGGGTCAGCGGCGCGGCGAAAGCTGGTGTTTCTTCGACAAAGTGGAGCGCGAAGAGGACGTGGATCAGTGGGGCGTGCGACGGCAAAACCTGCATTTCCGATGTCGTGGTGCGGAACCCGCTTTTACGGTTCGGTTTGGGCTCGACCCCGAAGTTTTTGAGTATTCAATCAAACCGGTTCCCGTCGAGTGGCTCTATGACCCACGCTTTGTGCAGTTTTTGCAGGAATTGGTGTGGGAGGTTCCGCTTCGCTACGGACTTGTTCCGACGATGGGGCACGGTGGTTGCCAGTTTTCCCTTTCGGCCAAGACGTATTTGCAGGGCAGTTTGCTGTGCGACGACATCGCTGATCGTTTCAACCATCCCGAACTGTCGTGTTTTTCGATGGATTTTCCAAACTGCGACGATCGTTCCTTTCGAGCCACGAAGGCTCGTCGAGCCGCTTTTTTGAACACCATCGAGCAGTTTTGGTCGGGGGCATTTCATCCACGCGCGATTGGGTCGATTCGGGTCGAAAACGCGATTTTGGATCGAGGTTTTCTGCCCGCATTTTTGCCGCCTCCAGACCTGATGTCGCGCGAACACGCCAGCGCGGGTCCCGTCGGGACGCTTCAGGACGTGTTTCAAAACAACTTCGCGTTTGCGCGCGCCGTTCGCCTTTTGGCGCAGAACATTCATCCCGGATATTGGCAGGGCGCACACCCGGATTCGCTCGGATATCGACCGGACCAGATCATGCGGTACAGCGAGGGGAATCTGAATCGCTTGCGGATCATGGGCGAGCTGCATGTGAAAAGCGACAAGGTTTTGGACCCGCACGATGTCCCCGAGTTTGATGCGGAGCTTTTGCCCACACACCTTTATCACGAGGCCAGTTGGGAAAACCGGGCCCAAACTGGGCGCACAAGCGCGAGAGATTTTGTCGAGGCGCTGCTTCTGGATGTGCATCGGGCGAAGTATTTGCAAAAGCATCCGGTGGTGTCGCCTCGTCGGACGCTACTTCAGGACAGATTGCTCGCGGATGCGGAGGAGACGCTTGTGGGGCTCGGGGGAAATGCTCGCCTCGATGAATTGCGAGCCGAAGCGCGCAAGCACAACGCGGATGAATCGCGAGGTCGCATTCGCAGCGATTTCATCGAGCCCGAAACCCTGTTTTGGGAGGTGTATTTCCGTTTGCCGGAAACCGAAGTCTTGCAGATTGCGCGCGAGGCGGTTTCAGGCTTTGTGAATCGAGCGACGGAAGCGGCGACCTGTGACCCTCGTTTTCAGGACGAAGATGATCCGATGGAATGGCACCGGCATCGCATCCATCCGCTGCTGTGGGAAGCACTCTCGAACGAGAAAAGTTCGAGTCTCAAGCGCGACGTGCCGCAACGGGAACTACGTCGTTTCCTGGCGGACAAAGACCGATATCTTGCGCGTCGCCCGTGTTTTTCGGTGGGGAAAGACCATGCACCGTGGGAAACCGCTCGGCAGCGCATCCAGGCACCAAAGCCACCCCTGACGCCGGACAGCATCCTCGACGAGAGCGTCTGAGCAAGCAACGACCATCCCCCACCCAACAGAACCCCAAAAAAACCAGAGCCCCCCAAACTTCAGCGTGCGAAAGGAGGGAGTTGAACCCTCACGAGTGTTACCTCACAGGAACCTGAATCCTGCGCGTCTGCCAATTCCGCCACTTTCGCGAGACAAGCGAGACGTATCTATCGCGCGGGCCCCGGCCTTGTCAACGCCTATTCTTGCGGGCGAGCAGCCAAATCCGAGCATGTTCGAGCAGCTGTTCTCGAGTGTTCTTTTCAGGTTCATCGTGAACTTGGGACAGCAATTCGTGGAGCAGTTCGCCAAACACTGGGCCAGGAGACAGCGAAAGTTCGACGAGCAAGTCCTTTCCCGAAAGTGCCAGGTCGGACAAAAACAGCGGCGGATTTTGAGCGCGTTCCGCCTCGATGGTTTCAACAAACAGGCGAAGTAAGCCTTCAGCCGCGTGATCTTTTTGCGCGCGGGCCTGGGCAAGCTGCAATGCCAAAAGAGCGTCAAGGACCGGCTGCGGATGTTCCGCCAAAAAGCGACGGAGCGCAGGTCCGTGAAGGTGAGGCAAAAGTTCCGTTGAAACTTCTTTTGTTGTCAGCAGCGCGACCAGAAATTGCCGTTTGTCACTCGGCAGCTTCAACCGTTCATCGAGGAGCTCCCCGAGCGCACGCGGCGTTGCTGCAACCACAGCACCCTCTTCCGCAAGCCAAGTCCTGAGCGGCCACAGAAAACCAAGCAGACGCAGGTCGAGCGGAAGGTCACCTACGACCGCGCAAACCTGGGACAGCGCGGCAGCGGTTTTCACAAAGGGGGCCAATTCGGGAAACACGACATGGAGGATGTTGTGTTCGGGTAGAAAATCGAGCGTTCCGTTTGGAAGCTCGCGCGAACACAGAAGACGCAGACCTCGCTCGGGAGACGACGCACGCAGAAGTTTGAGGAGTTCTTCACGGACTCGCTCCCGGCTTACACGGCGCAGCGTGGGAAGGGCCGTCAGGAACGCCGCGCGGGTATCTGGTTCGACGGAAAAGCCAAGTTGTGCAGCAAAACGAACCGCGCGCATGACCCGCAACCCGTCTTCGGAAAAACGAGCGACGGGATCACCGACCGCACGGATGAGACCGCGCGCAAGGTCGGCTTGTCCGTCGAAGGGATCGAACAATCGTCGGGCGATGGGATCGAATGCGATGGCGTTGATCGTGAAATCGCGGCGGCGCAGGTCCTCGGTCAAGTCGGTGATGAACTCGACACGATCGGGGCGTCTGCCATCGGAAAAACCGACCTCGCCGCGAAACGTGGTGATTTCGATCGGGTGCGGTTTTCCCAAATGGGACGGAATGAGCACGGTGACGGTGCCGTGCGCGATGCCGGTCGGAATGACGCGGTGTTTGCCAAAGACCGCACTCACTTCCTCGGGGCGGGCCGATGTTGTGAGGTCGAAGTCCTTGGCTCGATCATCATGCGGAAACAGAAGCAAGTCTCGAATGGCACCGCCAACGACGTAGGCCGCAAAACCGTTTTGTTGCAACGTGCGACAAGCGGCAGCGACAGCTTCAGGAATCCGTTGGGCCGAAATCATGCCGCATCCTGAAACAAGCCAAGCCAAGCGGGCAAGTTTCGTTTCGGGCGCAAACAAGAAGACAGGGTTTTTCGGTGCGAGAACGGGGTATCTTGTGCGCACACATGCGGGAACTTTCGTCGCTTTCTCTTCTTCCGACTCAGCGGCTGTATACGCCCGGGCCTCTTTCAACGACCCCGACGGTCAAAGCCGCGATGTTGCGCGATCTCGGATCACGCCATGCGAGCTTTTTGAGAATCGTCTCGGAGATCCGCTCCGAAATCCTCGAGTTGGCCGGGGTCGATCGCGAGGAATGGGCGGTGCTTCCCTTGCCAGGCAGCGGCACGTATGGACTCGAGGCGGTGCTGGGAAATGCCGTTTCCGAGGAAAAGTGCGTGCTGATCATCGCAAACGGGGCATACGGAGACCGGTTGGCCCAGATTGCGGCGGCGCTTTGCGTAGAACACTTGGTTCTGCGGTTTCCCGAGAGCAAGCCGTTCGATTCGGCCAAGATTTTGTCGCTCATCCAGGACTGCCCTCAACTGACCCACCTGGCCGTCGTGCAGTGCGAAACTTCGACGGGACAGGTTAACGATCTGCGGTTGATTCTGCGTCTTGCGCAGTCGCTCAAGCTGTCGGTGATCGTGGATGCGATGTCGAGCTTCGGCGCGGTTCCGCTCGACCTCGGTTCTTCGCCAATTGACTATCTGGTCACGTCGCCGAACAAGTGTTTGCAAGGCGTGCCCGGTTGTTCGCTCCTGTTGCTTCGGCGAAGCGCGCTGTACGCGTGTTCGTCTCGAAGCTACAGCTTGGATTTGGGTGCGCACCTGTCGATGCTCGATTCGAGCGGGCAGTTTCGTTTTACGCCGCCCACACACGCTCTTTTGGCGCTGCACCAAGCCCTGCGAGAACTGCGGCAAGAAGGTGGCCCGGCGAAGCGATACCAGCGATACAAAACGAACGCCGAGGTGCTTGGCGAGGGCATGTCACGGCTCGGTTTCGTACCGCTTTTTGGCAAAGAGCACCTGAGCCCAATCATCTCGTCGTTTTTCTATCCAGATGACCCCGCGTTTTCCTTCCCGCTCTTTTGTCACCTGCTGTCCGAGCGCGGTTTTGTGATTTATCCCGGCAAGCTCAGCACGTCGGACTGTTTTCGCATCGGCACCATCGGGAATTTGTTTCCATCCGATATGACCGACTTGGTGTCCGCCATCGAGCAGGTCTTACAAGAGATGAAGGTTGCGATGCCCACGCGCGGGACGCCGTCGCCTCAAACGACCGTCCCCTGAGCGCAAGAAACCAACAAGGCCGGGCAAGCCCACAAAGGGTGCCCGATGCAAGGAGGCGTGGTTTGGTTCAAGCAGTCCTGTTCGACATCGCCGGAACGGTATGTGACTTCGGCAGCCTTGCGCCGGTTCGGGCGCTCCAAGCCGGTTTTTCGCAGTTCGGTTTGTCTTTGTCGCCCGCCCAAATTCGCGGCCCCATGGGCAAAGCGAAACGCGAACACATCGAGGATCTGTTGTGTTTGCCCGATGTGCGTGCTCAGTGGGTGCACAAGTTCGGGACGCCGCCGGGTGTGCCCGATATCGACCGTTTGTACGCCGCGTTTTTGTCTCTCCAGGTCGAAGCCATCCGCCAGCGTGCGACCCTTCTGCCTGGGATTTTGGACGTGGTGGCAAGGCTTCGGCAGCGCGGAATCAAAATCGGAGCGACCACGGGCTACACCAAAGAACTCGTCGAGGTGCTCTTGCCCCTTTTGGCCGAGCAAGGCTTGGTGCCCGACGCGGTGGTTACGTCCTCTGATGTGAAACGAGGTCGGCCCGCCCCGTTCATGGCTTTTCGCTGTGCCGAGAAGCTCGACGTTTGGCCGATGTCGTCCATCGTCAAAGTCGGAGACACCGTGGCTGACATCAAGGAAGGTCTTTCCGCAGGCATGTGGACGATTGGTTTTGCAGCGTGCGGCAACGAAATGGGCCTGGATGAGCCCGAACTCAACGCCTTGTCGCCGACCGAACGAACCGAGCGGATGTTCGCGGCTTCCGAGCGGCTTCGCCAGGCGGGCGCGCACGCCGTTGTCGAGGGCCCGAGCGACCTCGTTTCAGCGATCGACCGGCTCTTTTTGCCTGCCTTGTGATCTCCGCAAACGATTCAGAAACAGCAGCCGCACCTGCGCCACGCTGCGCGACATCCCCAAACGAGCCGCCACAGGCGGGGACATGTCCACGACGCCTTGCCACGTGCCTTTTGCGTGTGCGTTTCGTTTGAGGACAAACCGACCACCCGGCAGCCGCGCGCCAAACGGGCCTCGATCCAGCACCAGACACGTTGCGATTCGGTGATTCGAGAGGTTTTGCAAAAGCAACCGCGTTCCACATGGAATCGTGCGATGTGCGCACACAGCCTGACCTTTTTGCAGGGTTTTGCCCGTACACGCGAGCGGTCCTCCCGCCCATTTGTCGCCTTCATAGCCAAACACAGCCGCCCGGCCCACTTCTGTGGTGACTTCGGCAGCCACGTCTGTGGCCACATCTCGGATGACAAAAGGAGTGGTGGAAAACGTCAGCAGCAACAAACGGCACGCCGATAGAAAGGTCAGCATGCGGGGCCTCCTTTTGGCAGTTTCGCGTCTTCATAGCGTGCTCGGCGGCCAAAGAAAACCCTCAAGTGCGTGCCGCACCGCCAAAAGATGCGCGCTCGTCACGCCGCAGCAACCTCCCACCGCCGTGGCACCCGCACCGACAAGCATCCCGAGCCCCGATGCAAAACGCGCGGGCGAAACGTCTTTCGCCCATCGACCTGCCGGTGCATCGCGGTGAAGCTGCGGCCTGGCCAACACCGGCACAGAGCCGCCCCGCTCCTTGGCAAACGCAGCAAGCGCGCCGATCACTGGAACCAGGTCTTCCGCACACAGCGCACAATTGGCCCCGATGAGGTCCGGCGGGTCTTGCCGCAGCACCTCGAGCATCTGGTCTAACGCCGTGCCGGTCGGCGTACAGAGCCCAAACGGCCCCGCGACCACAGCCACGGACACAAACAGCGGGACCTCTATTGCCCCCGCCCGACAAGCCGTTTGCACGATGGCCAGCTCGTGAGGGCACAGGCACGTCTCCAGCATGATCCCAGACACGCCACACGCCGCAAACGCACGCGCAAGTTCCTCTGCCGTGTTTTGCAACACAACCGGATCGAGACCGCGCAGACCCGTTGGCCCAATCGAACCGACCACAAAAGCGTCCGCCTGTCCTTCGACGTGCGTTTGCGCTTGGGCTTGGGCTTGCCGGGCCAGGTCCACGCTTTGTTTCACCTGTTCAAACAGCGTGGGCACCCGGCCCGTGCGCGGGTCTTTTGGCAGTTGCCCCGAAACGGCAAGACGCAGAAGTCCAAACGAATTGGTTTGCAGCACATCCACGCCCGCCGACACAAATCCTTCATGAACCGCGATCACATCACCCAGATGCGACCACAGCCACGCTTCGGGAGGCTCACGGCAAAGATCCAAACCGCGCGCCACAAGCGCCGTGCCCATGCCGCCATCCCACAACACCCTTGCAAGGTCTTTTCGCGCGAGCCTGCGCAGCAAAGACGACCGTTCCGGGTTCACAAACAAATCCTTTCTGGGCGCGCTGCGTGCCTTGGGGTCGCACGTTCCCAAAGGATATTCGTGTGTTCAAACAGCGACGGAAAAAGCTGCGCCATACATAGACCGGGCGCAGAGAATATGCGTTGATGAACAGCATGAAAAAACATTTGGCGATCGAACATCACGTAGCGTTTCAGTGGACCGTACTCCGTTCTGTGGTGGCAGGAGGTCTTTTGGGCCTGTGCCACACGGCGATGGCGAAAAGCTCGGCAACGCTTTCGCTTCTGTCGTCGTTTGACGGGCATTGGACTTGGCTGTATGGGGCCGCCAGCCTCGCGCTTCTGGGGACTGCGCTTCTGCCCGCCACCCGGTTCCGTCAAGCCGCCTTTCTGCTCGCGCTGACCGGCCTGGCTGCCGGGGTTTCCGCCTTGCGCGCCGCGCTGGGAGACGGGTGGGCCTTTCCCGCCGTGGGTGCTTGGTCGTTTCTGCTCGCCCTGTATGCCGCACAAGGCGCATCCCTGAGCCGGCAACAGAAGGTCGCGACGATGTTCCTCCTTGGGCTCGCGGGCGTTCTTGCGCAGCTTCTGCCCGACACCCTCGAGTCCCAGGCTGTGCTTTTGCATGAACCGCTGTGGCTGGCCAACGGCGTCGCAGGCGGCTTGGTCGGGTTGCTTCTGGGCACGGCAACCGTGTTTCGCCATGTGGTGTGGAAGGACGCGCCTGCGCTCGCCACGCTGCAAGGGCTTTTGCCGCCCGCCGACAGCCAGGATGAACTGTCCAAGCTCATTCGTCAGGCCATCGTCACTTTTCAAGAAACCGAGCAGAGCCTAGACGAACATCCGGGGGCCAAAGCAGCGGCGGAACAGCTTGTGTTGAAAATAGGCCGCTTCGGCAAACGGTGGCAGGACATCGAAACGCAAGCCCAAAAAAGCGATCGGACCGCGCTGTCCGAGCGGCGCGACCAGCTCACCGCCCGCATCGAAGCCGCGACCGAAGACGGCATCCGCAGCGAATACCGACGCGCGCTCGTGGCCGTCGAAGAACAGCTTCGCTACCTTTCCGACATCGACCGCGGTCGCGAACGCGCTATCGCCCGGCTCCACCACCAAGTCGCCACGCTCGAACGGCTCCGCCTTGCTGCCCTGCGACACCGCTCGGTTGGTGCCGCCAAACTCGGCGAGGAACTTCGCCCTGTCATCGAAGAACTCAACCAAGCCGGTCAAGACCTGGACACCGCCGTCGAAATCCTCGCCGAACTCCCCGCCTAACTTCCCCCAAACCCATCCGCGGTTCGTTTGACACCAGCCACCTTGGGGTGTGTCGCCGCGTCCTGAAACCAAACAAAACAGCCCTCGGGGCGTGTCGCCGCGTCCTGAAACCAAAAAAAACAGCCCTCGGGGCGTGTCGCCGCGTCCTGAAACCAAACAAAACAGCCCTCGGGGCGTGTCGCCGCGTCCTGAAACCAAACAAAACAGCGGTCGGGGCGTGTCGCCGCGTACTGAAACCAAACAAAACAGCCCTCGGGGTGTTCAAAGATGGTTTCAAACCAAAAAAAACAGCCCCCAGGGTCTTCAAAGATGGTTTCAAACCAAAAAAAGACAGCCCTCGGGGTGCTCAAAGATGGTTTCAAACCAAAAAAGACAGCTCCCAGGGTGTTCAAAGATGGTTTCAAACCAAAAAAGACAGCCCTCGGGGTGTTCAAAGATGGTTTGCGTTCGCAAAAGACAGCTCCCAGGGTGTTCAAAGATGGTTTCAAACCAAAAAAGACAGCCCTCGGGGTGTTCAAAGATGGTTTGCGTTCGCAAAAGACAGCCCTCGGGGTGTTCAAAGATGGTTTCAAACCAAAAAAGACAGCCCTCGGGGTGTTCAAAGATGGTTTGCGTTCGCAAAAGACAGCCAAGGGGGCTGTTTTTCGGCCCTTTGGGGCTTGCGGGCAGCCGTGCCGAGTTGGTATGCCTCGCGGGCAGACGCAATCGCAAGGAGGTCCCATGAGTTTGAAACGACTGACTACGGGCGAGATGCTCCAAATCACCACCGCGTGGGTGGACAAAAAGCACCGGCACGGGCAGCTTTTGTTGGCCCAGAAAGAGCTGGCGGCGTTTTTGCCGCACATCAGTGCTGCGCACGAGGCGCTGATGAAGACACAGGCTTCGTTGCCCGAGTCTGGGCAGGGGCTCCATGAAAACATGGAGCAGGTGGATGCGCTCCACGACGAGCTGGTGCGAGGCTTGTTTGGTCTGTGTACGGCGCTCGGACACCTGGCGGAAAAAAGCGAGGACCGTTTTGCATTCTGGGCGCTGCGGGACAGGCTGTTTCCCGAGGGTCTTTCGCTGGTGGGAAAATCGTTCCAAGACGAGGCCGGACAGGCCCAATTGGCGGCAAACCGGCTGACCGACGACGACAAGAAGCGCATGGCTGCCTGTCAGGTCGCGGGCACCACGCTGTCGGCGCTGTTTGCACGCTACACGCAGACTGCTCGCACGCTCGGGGAGCTGTCTTTGGCAAGAGACACGCCCGAGGCGGGGGCGAAAACGCGCGCGGACTGCGTGGCGGCGCGCAGCGGGTGGATTCGTGCGGTCGGGGCGGTGTTGAATTTGATCGACCTCATCGACCCCCAAGAAGAGCTGGTCAGGGAAGTCATCACACCGCTGCGCGAACTCGAAAAACGAGCCTCCCGCCGCCGGACCAAACCCGAAACCCCCGAACCTATAACCTCCCCAACGCCCTCCTCATGAAACACCTCCCGTCTCGAAAAGGCGGGTTGTCGTGCGGAGGGCCCGCCCCCCTCCGCCCGGCAAAGCCGTGCAGAGCCTCCCCCCACCGTGCGTTTCTCGCGCGACTTCTCCAAGAACACACGGCACGAGTGCCGACTCACACAGCGGCGAAGAAACCGGCAAAACCCGAGGCGGCGTAGCCCACGCGCCGCCCCCGTCTACTGCCGAGGACAATGCGTGGCTTTTGTGTCTTGTGCTGGTTCGGTTCAAAGGTGATAGGGTTCGGG
>Ga0268298_10000302_pt1 | contig 64703 bp, 62 predicted proteins | sample WWTPWeurt_MetaG_FD_194462 | JGI IMG/M metagenome (GOLD analysis project Ga0268298, IMG submission 194462) | Activated sludge microbial communities from WWTP in Nijmegen, Gelderland, Netherland - WWTP Weurt | ecosystem: Engineered > WWTP > Aerobic digester > Activated sludge | place...
AGCCCTGGTTGAAATTGAATTCGGTTCATCGCCATGATTGCTACCCCGCGTCGGTTGATGACGATCACTCTACGGGTCGACAGGCTCACCAGATGAGCTTGGCTGACGCTTGTTGCTAATCAGGAAACTAATTGCATAAACCATATTGACCGGTGAACATCGAAGGACTAACATTTCGTCAAGATGTGAAAAAAGCGCCTGCCGGCCATGCCTGCGGGCGTTTTGCTTTGTAACGTGCGGTCAGCCTACTGGTCGTAGTGGTACCGGCAGGCGATGATCACTAGGTCTTCACCATCGACGCAATACACCAGACGATTGGCGTCGTCGATACGGCGTGACCAGAAGCCGGACAGGTTTTCTTTCAGGGGTTCGGGTTTGCCGATGCCGTCGAAGGGTTCGCGAAGACAATCACGGATCACACCATTGATCCGTTTCAGTGTCTTGCGATCCTGCCCCTGCCAGTACTGGTAGTCCTCCCAGGCGGCGAGCGTCCAGGTGATCCGGCTAGGCATCCAACAGATCCCGTGCCTTGACCTTGCCCTTGCGATATTGCTCGATCGAGCGCGCCAAGTGAGCCGCATTGGCAGGCGACTTCAACAGATGGACGGTCTCCATGAGGCTGTTGAACGTGTCGAGCGACATCACGACAGCATCGGCGGCGTCGCGTCGGGTGATCACCGTGTAGTCGGCGTCATCGCTGACCTGGTCGATGATGGACTTGAGACTGTTACGGGCATCAGAGAAATTGACAACGCGCATGATGTTCTACCTGTTCAATATACAGTACAAGTCTAGCCGAACCGGATCACCAATGCAAGAAGCGCAATCTGCACCTATTGAACAGATTTTGACGGGTCCTTCCTGTGCAATAACCCATGCGGGGGGCGACAGCCCGGCATTTCGATAGCGTCAGGCCGTGCAACGGGGTTACCAGTTACCACCCGGGTTACCACCTACTGCGGTTCCACCCCTTATTCAACCCGCCCCGGTGGCGGGTTTTTGCATTCCGATGACCGACACCCTGCGCATCCTGTACCGGAAGGTCGAGACGCTGATCCCCTTTGCCCGCAATCCGCGCACGCATTCCGAGGCGCAGGTGGCCAAACTCGCCGCCAGCATCGTCGAATTCGGCTGGACCACGCCGATCCTGATCGATGGGGCGCAGGGCATCATTGCCGGGCACGGGCGTCTCCTGGCCGCGCGCAAGCTGGGGCTGGGCGAGGTGCCCGTGATCGAACTGGGTCACCTCACGCTGGCGCAGAAGCGCGCCTACGTGATCGCCGACAACCGCCTGGCGTTGGACGCCGGGTGGGACGAAGAACTGCTGGCCCTGGAACTCGCCGAGTTGTCCGAGTCGGGTATCGACCTGACGCTGACCGGCTTCTCGAACGAGGAAATCGAGCAACTGCTGGTCGATGCCGAGGCGGGAAGCGAGGGGGACACCGCGACGGGCAGCGACGACGATGCCGCCGACGCGGTGCCGGACGTACCGGTCTATCCGGTGTCGCGCAGCGGCGATGTCTGGCAGGTCGGTGCGCACCGCGTGCGCTGCGGTGATGCGACGGACGCCTCGGTGGTCGCCACGTTGATGGGCGGCGAGCGGGCGGTGCTGTGCTTCACCTCGCCGCCCTACGGCAACCAGCGCGACTACACGAACACGGTTATGGATTGGGATGCCCTGATGCGGGGCGTCTTTGCGCAACTGCCGATGGCCGCCAGCGGCCAGGTGTTGGTCAACCTCGGACTGATCCACCGCGACAATGAAGTCATCCCGTACTGGGACGGCTGGCTCGACTGGATGCGCAGCCAAGGGTGGCGACGCTTTGCCTGGTACGTCTGGGACCAGGGGCCGGGACTTCCCGGCGACTGGAACGGTCGGCTGGCACCTGCGTTCGAGTTTGTCTTCCACTTCAACCGCCAGGCCCGCCAGGCGAACAAGATCATGCCCTGCAAGTTCGCCGGCCAGGAAATCCATCTGAGGAAGGATGGCAGTTCGACCGCGCTGCGCAAGGCCGACGGTACCGTGAATGGGTGGTCCGCCGCGTGTACGCCCATCCAGGAGACCAAGATTCCCGATGCCGTAATTCGCATCATGCGGCACAAGGGCAAGATCGGACAGGGCATCGACCATCCGGCTGTGTTCCCGGTGGCGTTGCCACAGCATGTGCTGGAAACCTATTCGGAAGCTGGCGATATCGTCTTCGAACCGTTCTGCGGTTCTGGCAGCACGCTGCTCGCGGCGCAACGCAGGGGCCGAGTGGTCCGTGCCGTCGAGATTGCGCCCGAGTATGTCGATGTGACGGTTAAACGCGTCCAGCAGAATTTTCCGGAGGTGCCGGTGACCCTGGTGGCGACAGGCCAGACTTTTGAAGCAGTCGCGGCCGAACGTCTAGGGGGCTCGGCATGACGATCTCCTGGCTCGCCGACAAGATCGAGCAGTGGCCGACCGACAAACTTGTGCCCTATGCCCGCAACGCGAGGACGCACTCGGATTCACAGGTAGCTCAGATCGCTGCCTCCATCGTCGAGTTTGGCTTCACGAACCCCATCCTGGCCGGTGGCGACGGGGTCATTGTCGCCGGGCATGGACGCCTCGCGGCCGCCCAGAAGCTCGGCATCGGTACCGTCCCCGTCGTGGTGCTCGACCACCTGACGCCGACCCAGCGCCGCGCCCTGGTCATCGCGGACAACCGCATCGCCGAGAATGCCGGCTGGGACGATGCCATGCTGCAGGTGGAACTCGCCGATCTTCAGGACGACGCCTTCGATCACCTTGTGCTCGTCAAAAAGTTCGACCAGTTTGGCGAAGTCGGCCAGGGAGCGCGATAACCGGTCAATCTTATAGACGACGATCACATCGACCAACCCCTCACGGATGTCGGCCAGCAGCCGCTGCAGGCCGGGTCGATGGAGATTGCCGCCGGTAAATCCGCCATCGTCGTAAGCATCGCGCAGGGCCACCCATCCTTCCGATTTCTGCGAGGCTATATAGGCCTGGCAGGCATCGCGCTGGGCGTCAAGTGAGTTGTAGTTCTGGTCGAGGCCTTCCTCGGTGGATTTGCGCGTGTAGATGGCGCAGCGCATTTTCCGCAGGACTTCGCTCATGCCAGTCCTCCGGTCTTCTTGAGCCCAAAAAATGCCCAGCCATTCCAGACGGTGCCGGTGATCTGACGGGCAATGTGCGACAAGGACTTATAGGGGCGCCCCTGGTACTCGAAATGATCGCAATGGATGATCACCTCATGGGCCGCGCCCTGCCATTCACGTATCAGTTTGGTACCGGCAAGCGGGCGTCCATCAACGCGACGGCTCCGCACCTTGGGATTTCCACCATCCAGTCGTTCACCAAGTTCCTCAAGCCGTTTGACCGTGGCTGGCTTGAGTCCGCCATATGCCAGTTCCTGAATACGGTAGGCCAGGCGGTTTTCTAGATGGCGGCGGTTGTAGGCGGGTGGTTCCGTCTTGCATAGATCCCGCCAAGTCTGCTTGAGTTTGTCGATCGGCATCGCCTTCAGCGCGACGATGCGGGCCAATACCTTGTCTGTCACTGCGTCTCTCCTTTGGTAACCAGGACACAGTCATGAACGCTCTGTTCGGTACGGTTATCAAGGTCTTTCTGACGCTGGTGAAGGCGGGCGACACCGTGGGCCAGGATGATTGCGATGGCACGCAACGGTGTGACTTCCGTTGGGATGGCTGCGCATTGATTTTGGTCGTAGGTCATAAAGGTTTATACCGACCAGCCATCCTCCTTTCTCAGCGCAGGTAATGGTTGGGCCTGCGCAATGACGGGTTTCCAACCCATCTGAACCCAGAACATACGCCAAAGCAAACTCGGCGGTCATCACCCGGAAACCCTCACCAATAGGGCGATTGAAAACCTGTACCGACATCCCCGTAGTCAACAGGTTTCGAGAAAAACGGCCTGTAAGAACGCAGAATTCAGAGAATGGGGCGACGCGAGGTCAACAGGTATCAACGAAAAACCCCACAGAGCGCGGGGCTCGGCGGGGTTATCGCCCAGTCATAGACTGGTTTTACCAATGTTATTGGCGGAGACGGAGGGATTCGAACCCTCGATACAGGTTTATGCCCGTATGCTCCCTTAGCAGGGGAGTGCCTTCGACCTCTCGGCCACGTCTCCGGATCCATACTTCAACGAAGGCGCGGATGATATAGCCTCCGCGCCTTGCGGTCAAACTTGTTGATCGAGCCCAAACGTGCGGTGCAGCACACGAACGGCCAGTTCGAGGTATCTTTCGTCGAGGACGACAGAGATCTTGATCTCGGACGTGGAAATCATCTTGATATTGATGCCTTCGTCCGCCAGGGCCTTGAACATCTGGCTGGCGACACCCGGGTGCGAGCGCATGCCTACGCCGACGGCAGAGACCTTGCAGATCTTGTTGTCGCCGGTGATTTCGCGCGCGCCGAGTGTTGCCTTGACACCTTCGAGAATGGTCGTCGCTTTGGCGAAATCGCCGCGGTTAACGGTGAAGGACACGTCGGTCGTGCCGTCGTGGCCGACATTCTGGATGATCATGTCGACGTCGATGTTGGCCTCGGCAATGGCGCCCAGTATCTGGTAGGCGACGCCTGGCTTGTCCGGCACACCGAGCATGGTCAACTTGGCTTCGTCGCGGTTGAAGGCGATACCGGAAATGATCGGTTGTTCCATGTTTCTTTCTTCCTCAACGGTGATGAGCGTGCCTTCCCCTTCATCCTCAAAGCTGGAAAGCACGCGCAGTTTGACCTTGTACTTGCCGGCGAATTCGACTGAGCGGATCTGCAGCACCTTGGAGCCCAAGCTGGCCATTTCCAGCATCTCCTCGAAGGTGATGGTTTCGAGCTTCCGCGCTTCTGGAACAACGCGTGGATCGGTCGTGTAGACGCCATCGACGTCGGTGTAGATCTGGCACTCGTCAGCCTTCAGCGCGGCAGCCAACGCGACGGCCGAAGTATCGGAACCGCCACGGCCCAAAGTCGTGATGTTGCCGTCGGCATCGACGCCCTGGAAACCGGCGACGACGATGACGTTGCCGGCATCAAGATCGTGGCGCATTTTGGCTTCGTCGATCGACAGAATACGCGCCTTGGTGAAGGTGCTGTCGGTCAGCACTTTGACCTGACCGCCGGTGTAGCTCCTGGCTTCGCAGCCGGCACCCTTGAGCGCCATGGCCAGCAGCCCGACGGTGACCTGCTCGCCGGTGGACATCACCATATCCAGTTCGCGCGGGTCGGGATTGGCCTGCACTTCCTTGGCCAGGGCAATCAGCTTGTTGGTTTCGCCACTCATCGCGGACACGACGACCACAACCTGGTGACCTTGCGCCTGGAATCTGGCAACACGCCGGGCGACGTTCCTGATGCGTTCGGGGTTGCCCACCGAGGTGCCACCGTATTTTTGAACAATTAACGCCATGGATTCATCCGGCTAAACACCAGAAACAGAAAAGAGAGGGCGCGATTTTACCCTACCGCGCCCCGTTTCCGAAGGAATTCAGCAGCAGGTAGCACGGACTAGAGATCAGCCAACACGCGCAGGTGGGCGCCGACGCTGCGGGCCAGCGAGGTCATCACGTAACCGCCCTCGAGCATGGAAACGATGCGCCCGTCGGAGAACTCCGCCGCCAGCTTCTTCAATTTCTCGGTGCACCAGGCGTAATCCCTCTCGAGCAGGGCGAGGCCACCCATGTCATCTTCGTAGTGCCCGTCGAATCCGGCCGAGATGAAAATCATCTGCGGCTTGAATTCTCGCAGGCGCGGCATCCAGATCTGCGTGACTGCCTCGCGGAACTCCGCGCCGCCGCTACCCCCCGCCAGCGGCACATTGCACATGTTGGCTGCCGGCTTGTCGGTGCCGCTGTACGGATAGAAGGGGTGCTGGAAGATACTGCACATCAGTACGCGATTGTCACCAGCGAAACAGTCCTCCGTGCCGTTGCCATGATGGACATCGAAATCAATAATCGCGACGCGTTCGAGGCCATGTGCTGCAAGTGCATGGCGGGCAGCGACGGCAACGTTGTTGAAGAAGCAGAAGCCCATCGGATTGGTGCGCTCGGCATGGTGGCCGGGTGGTCGGACAGCGCAGAAAGCGTTTTCGCATTCGGCGCTCATGACCAGGTCTACCGCTTGACAGCCAGCGCCCGCAGCCCGCAGCGCAGCCTGCCAGGTGTGGGGGTTCATGGCGGTGTCCGGGTCGAGGTGGACCACGCCGTGGGTCGGCGAGGCGCGCTTGATGCGCTCCAGATGAGAAGCCGGGTGCACGCGCAGCAGTTGTTCGAAGGTGGCGAGCGGTGCGTCGTGATAGTTGAAATAAGCGTCAATCCCCTGAGCGATCAGGTGATCGCTGATGGCCGTAAGACGTTGCGGACACTCCGGGTGATGCGTGCCCATGTCGTGCAACAGGCAATCGCGATGGGTGATAAAGGCAGTGGTCGTCACAAGTTCTTTCTCGGCGAATCGGCGCACCAGGAAGGAGCACGGCGATGTCCGATTATCGACCCAATCAGCGCGCCGCTTCAAGCATTAGAATGGACCGCACCACCATTTTCCGGAAATACCCGATGTTCGCTGCAACCCTCCAGCCCCTCGCCACCAAGCCGCGCCCGCTCGATCAGGTTCTCACCGCAGCCGGTCGTGTCATCCTTGGCAAAGATCGCGAGATCCGTCAGGCTGTCGCCTGCCTGCTCGCCGGCGGCCACCTGCTGATCGAGGATCTGCCCGGCGTCGGCAAGACGACGCTGGCCCATGCGCTGGCGCGACTGCTCGGGCTCGGGTTCTCGCGCATCCAGTTCACCAGCGACCTGCTCCCCGCAGACATTACCGGGGTTTCGATCTACGAACGCCAGCGCGGCGAATTCCGCTTCCTGCCCGGTCCGGTCTTTTCCCAACTGGTCCTCGCCGACGAGATCAACCGCGCGACCCCGAAGACGCAGAGCGCCCTGCTTGAGGCCATGGAAGAACGTCAGGTCACGGTCGAAGGCGAAACCCGGTCGCTGCCCGAGCCGTTCTTCGTCATCGCGACCCAGAACCCGTCGCACCAGATTGGCACCTTTCCATTGCCCGAGTCACAACTGGACCGCTTCCTGATGCGCATCGAACTCGGCTACCCCGACCGCAATGCCGAACGCGCCCTGCTGACGGCCGGCGGCCAGCGCGCGCTGGCAGATCAACTGGCGCCAGCAATCGCGGCGCAGGATCTGCCAGCGCTGCAGCGCGAGGTCGCGGCGGTACATGCCGCCGAATCGCTGATAGACTACGTGCAGGCGCTGGTCGAGGCCACCCGCCATGATCAGGCCTTTCAGCATGGCCTTTCGCCGCGGGCCGGACTCGCCCTGCTCGCCGCAGCCCGCGCCTGGGCCTGGCTCGCCGGCCGCAACATGGTACTCCCCGACGATGTTCAAGAAGTGCTCTCCGCTGTCGCTCGCCATCGTCTGCGTTCGACGCAGGGAACCGGGATGGCCAAGGCCGGGGACATTTCGGCGTTGATCCGCTCGGTGCCGATTCCCTGAGGCGGTGGCCATCGTCGCCGACCTCAAGCGCCGGCTCTTTCGCTGGCAGAGCGACGGGACCGCGCCGCTGCGTCTTGCGCAACGTCGCATCTTCATCCTGCCGACCCGCGCCGGTCTGCTCTTCGCCGCCGCCTTGCTGGCGATGCTCACCGGCGCCATCAATTACAACCTGGCGCTGGGCCACGCCCTCGTCTTCCTTCTGGTCGGCCTCGCGCTCACCGGCATGGTGCACACTTTCCGCAACCTGCACGGACTGGTCATCACGCCTGGGCGCTGCGAGCCGGTGTTTGCCGGCGAGGTCGCCTACTTTCCGCTCCACCTGGCGAGCGACCGGAATTCGTCGCGACTGGCTCTCGAACTGCGCGCCGGCGACGAATCCCGCAGCGTCGCCACTGCCGTCACCGCCCACGGCCTGAGCGAAGTCGCCGTGCCGGTTGCGTCGCTGCGCCGCGGCTGGCTGGATCTGCCGCGCACCCGTCTGGCCACGACCTACCCGCTCGGACTGTTCGTCGCCTGGAGCTATCTGCAACCGGCGATGCGTTGCCTTGTGTACCCGCAACCGCTGGCCACGCCATTGCCGCCACAGCAGCCAGCAACACGGAGCGGCGATCACCACGGCGACGGCGGGCAGGAGGACTTTTCCGGTTTCCGCGAGCGCCAACCGGCCGACTCGCCGCGTCACGTAGCCTGGAAAGCAAGCGCCCGCGATGGCGGACAGCGTCCGTTGCTGGTCAAGCAGTTCGCCGGCGGCGCGCAGACCGAACTGCAACTCGACTGGTCGCTGACGCCGGAGGCGGCCGCGGCCGAGGCGCGCATTGCCACCCTTGCCGGCTGGGTAATGGCGGCCGCGGCGGCGGACGCCTGTTACGGTCTACGTTTGCCGGGACAGGAAATCGCGCCGGATAGCGGCGACCTGCACCGCCATCGCTGCCTGGAAGCACTGGCGATCTTTCCCTCATGACGACTCGTCCGACCGAAGCCCTCGATCGCGGCGCCGCGCCCTGGCTTTTTGCCGCGGCACTGGCCACCACTCTGCCCCACGCCGAGCATCAGCCGTTCTGGCTGAGCGCGCTGGCTGCCGGCCTCTTCGCCTGGGGCGGCTGGCTGTGGTGGCGCAACGAACGCCTGCCGGGACGCTGGGCGCTCGGGTTGGCGGTCGCCGCGGCCTGCGGCGGCGTCCTGTTCGAGTTCCGCACCCTATTCGGGCGCGATGCCGGCGTTGCCATGCTGGTCGTCTTCATGGCCCTGAAACTGCTCGAACTGCGCAGCCGGCGCGACGCGACGGTGGTCGTCACGCTGGGCTACTTCCTGCTGCTGACCCATTACTTTTACTCGCAGAGCATTCCCACCGGGATTTGGCTGCTGACGGCAATGACGCTGCTCACGGCGACGCTGATCCGCCTGCATGGCGGCCGGTCGTGCAGCACCGGCGCCACGCTGCGCTATGCGGGTCTGCTGACGCTGCAGGCGATCCCCTTCATGCTTGTCCTCTACCTCCTGTTTCCGAGGGTTGCCGGGCCGTTCTGGGGCCTGCCGCAGGACGCCCACAGCGGCCGCAGCGGACTGTCCGACCAGATGAGCCCGGGCACCATCGCCAACCTCGCGCTGAGCAGTGAGATTGCCTTCCGCGTGCGTTTCACCGAGCCTCCGCCACAGCGCGACAAACTCTACTGGCGCGGACCCGTTCTCGAAGGCTTCGACGGCCTCACCTGGAAGCCGCAGATCGGCCGTAGTCGCCCGCCGCAGGTCGAGCAGCTGTCGCCACCCATCGCCTACGAGACCACCCTCGAGCCCCAACAGCAACGCTGGCTGCTGGCACTCGACGTGCCCGGCGCCCTGGGGCCGGAATTTGCCCTTTCCAGCACGTTGACCGCAACCAGCCGCGAACCGCTGAGCCAGCGCCAGCGTTTTGCCCTGACGGCAACGCTGGACTACCGCTTCAACGCCGATGAGGAAGCCATTGCGCTGCGGCGCAACCTGACGCTGCCGCCCGCGGGCAATCCGCGCGCGCGCGCCCTAGCCGAGTCCTGGAAAGCGGCTGACCCGGATCCCGCCCGCCTGGCACGCAAGGCTATGAGCCTTTTTTCCGACGAAGACTTTTTCTACACGCTGCAACCGCCGCTTCTCGGCGAACAGCCGGTCGATGACTTCCTCTTCGTGACCCGACGGGGATTCTGTGAGCACTATGCCTCGGCCTTCGTCTTCCTGATGCGCGCCGCCGGCGTGCCCGCCCGTGTTGTTACCGGCTATCAGGGTGGCGAGGCAAATCCGGTCGACGGCTTCGTTGTCGTTCGCCAGTCCGATGCCCACGCCTGGGCCGAGATCTGGCTCGCTGGACGCGGCTGGACGCGCGTCGATCCGACCGCTGCGGTTTCGCCGGCCCGCGTCGAGGGCGGCATTGCCGCCGCGATGCCGGCCGGCGAACCGCTGCCGGCGCTGATCCAGTTGCGCAGCAACTGGCTACGCACCCTGGTCTTTCGCTGGGAGGCGGTCAACAATGCGTGGAACCAGTACATCCTCGGCTACAACCCGCAGCGCCAGCGCGAACTCATGGCCCGCCTCGGCATGCCCGATGCCGACTGGCACAAGCTGGCCGCCGCGCTGGCGATCATCTGCGGCGTCCTGCTGCTGGCGACCACCGCTTGGGCCCTGCATCAGCGGCCACGTCTCGACCCCGCCGCCCGGCTTTGGCAAAAAGCCTTGCGCCGACTGGCGCGAAGCAAAGTAAACTGCGCACCCTGGGAAACACCGCTGATCCTCCTCCGGCGTGTCGAAAGCGAGCAACCGGCGCTCGCGCCGGCGTTCAGGGAGGTTGTCTTCGCTTACCTGCGGGCGCGCTACAGCGGAATTCCCGACGACCTGACTACACTGCGCGGCGCCCTGGCGCGCCTGCCCTGACGGAGAACGACTTGAAACACACTTTCGGCGCCCTGCTGCTTGCCGCCTGCGCCTGCCTTGGCAACGCCGCGATGGCGGCGACCAGTTTCGCCAGCGACCCGGCGGTCATCGAATTTGCGCGCGACCTCGAACAGCGCCACGGCTTCAACGCCGACGAACTGCTGCTGCAGTTCGCCCAGATCCGGCCCAACGAAAAGGTGCTGCAGTTGATCAGGCCGCCGGTGTCACCGCTCCAGCGTTCCTGGGAACGCTATCGGCCGCGTTTCCTGACCGAGCGCCGCATCAATAACGGCGTCCGCTTCTGGCAGGAAAACCGCCTCAGCTTGGCCCGGGCGAGCGCGCTCTACGGGGTGCCGCCCGAGATCATCGTCGCCATCATCGGCGTCGAAACGGAATACGGCGCCAATACCGGGAGTTTCCGCGTGCTCGAGGCACTGGCCACGCTGGCCTTCCACTACCCGCGCCGCGCCGACTTTTTCCGCACCGAACTCGAGCAGCTCCTGCTGCTGGCGCGCGAAAACGGCATGGACGCCGTCAACGTGCGCGGCTCCTTCGCCGGCGCCATCGGGATTCCGCAGTTCATGCCGGGAAGCCAGCGGCGTTATGCGGTCGACTTCGACGGCGACCAGAAAATCGACCTCTCCGGCAGCATCGACGACGCCATCGGCAGCGTCGGGCATTTTCTCGAGCAGCACGGCTGGGAGGCCGGCCAGCCGATCGCCGTTCCCGCCCGGACGCGCGGCGAGCCGGAACGCAGCCTCATCGAAGCCGGCATCCAGCCGACTTTGCTCGCCGCCGATCTGGCGCAGCAGGGAATCAGCGCCGATGCCAACCCGCAGGCCACCGTGACGCTGGTCGATCTCGTCTCCCCCGGCCGGCCGACCGAGTACTGGCTCGGCTACAACAATTTCTACGTGATCACGCGCTACAACCGCTCCAGCTTCTACGCCATGTCGGTGTTCCAGTTGGCCGCCGCAATTCGCCAACGGATGCTGCTCCCATAGAGCGCTCGCTGGATACGCGGCGGTCTGTCAAACACTCGCCGTCGGGAAGTCGAGGCGCTTCGCCGCTCAGCGCTTCGGCAGAAAAACCATGGGATCGACCGGCTTGCCCTGTTTGCGGATCTCGAAATGCAGCTTCACAGCATCACTGTCGGTATTCCCCATTTCGGCGATTCTCTGACCACGCGTCACCTGTTGGCCTTCCGCAACCAGAATCTTGCGGTTGTGCGCATAAGCCGAAAGGAAGGTCGAGTTGTGCTTGACGATCAGGAGTTGGCCAAAACCGCGGATACCCGTACCCACATAAACGACCTTGCCGTCCGCCGCTGCCAGCACCGGGTCACCAGATTTGCCGGCAAAATCGACACCCTTGTTCCCCGCTTCACTGTAGGACGAAATCACCTTGCCCGACGATGGCCACAGCCACGCCACATCATCAGGGCCAGTGGCAGCAGCTTCCGGTTGCGCGTCGGGTTTGACCTCGGGCTTGGAGTCAACCGCAGCAAGCTGCGGTTTGGGAGAGACATCGCCGCCTTTGTTCAAACGCGCGTAGGCCTCATCAGAATACGGTTCCTTGCCGCCGCGCGGCTCGCGCTTCAAACCCTCGGCGGAAATTGCAGCCGGTGTATTTGCGGGTCTGCCAGGCTCATCCAGCGGCCGCGATTCGACCACCTGGGCGGTAACCACCGGCTGGGCAACTACCGGACCACCGCTGGTGGCTGCAGCCGCCACCGGCGGCGCCACGCGCAGGATCTGGCCTTCCTTGATCGAATTCGGGTTGGCAATACTGTTCCAGGCAACGACATCCCTGTAGTCCTGACCATGCTCGAGGGCAATGCGGTAGAGCGTATCGCCCTTTTTGACAGTGTAGTATCCGGGCCCACCCGTTGCCTGCGCTGTGGCTCTGGCTGAAGCCGAGGCGCCGCGGTCTACAGCCGGCGCCGGCCGTTGTGACATGCAACCGGCGATCAGAAGGGCGGAAACTGCCAGGGTTAATACGTGAATCATTGCGTTCCTGAGAGAAGTGGGACAAAGCGAACCGGATCGAGCCGCGATTCGACAAATCCCTGCGGCGTCCGTTCGATGAACGAAAGATACTGCTCCGAACCACCGACCGGCAGGACCAGCCGCCCACCAATCGTCAATTGCCCGAGCAGCGCCGGCGGCACATGGAATCCGGCCGCAGCGACAATGATGCTGTCAAATGGCGCCGCCTCGGGCAGTCCAAGTTGGCCATCGGCATGCTTGAGCCGGACGTTGAACTGCTTCAATTGGCGCATGTTGGCCTTGGCCTTTTCCAGCAGCGGCCCAAGCCGCTCGACGGAGTATACCTCAGATGTCAGCTGCGCCAGAACCGCCGCCTGAAAGCCGCAACCGGCGCCGACCTCGAGCGTCTTGCCCAGTGCCGCACGACCGTCGAGCAGAAGTTCGATCATCCGCGCAACGACGAAGGGCTGGGAAATGGTCTGCCCCATGCCGAGCGGCAGGGCCGTGTCTTCATAGGCGCGCGATGCCAACGCTTCCTCGACGAAGATGTGCCGGGGAACCGCAGCCATCGCCTTGAGCACGGCTTCGTTGCGGATACCCTTCTCGCGCAGGCGCTCGACCATCCGCGCGCGCGTACGCTGCGAGGTCATCCCGATTCCATGCAGGCCGAGACCGCTCATCGCATCCAGTTCGCGATCGCCTGCAACTGCCCCGTGTGCGTCAGATCGACCTGCAACGGCGTGATAGAAACGCAGCAGCGCTCGATCGCATTGAAGTCCGTTCCCGGCCCGGCTTCGGCCGCAGCGCCTGCGGCACCCACCCAGTAAACCGTATCGTTCCTCGGTGAGCGCATCCTGACAACCGGCTCGGCTTTATGGCGCCTGCCGAGACGGGTCACTTCGGTTCCGCACAGGTCAGCATAGGGAACATCGGGAACATTGACATTCAGCAATACCGGCTCACAGATCGGATTACTGACAAAACGCTCGACAAGCTCACGCGCAACGCGTCCGGCCGTATTGAAATTCTTGCCTTCAAAACTGGTCAATGAAATTGCAATGGAGGGAATCCCCAACAGGAATCCCTCGGTCGCCGCGGCCACCGTTCCCGAATAAATGGTGTCATCGCCCATATTGGCGCCGTGGTTAATACCCGAAACAATAATGTCCGGCATGTAATCAAGCATTCCTGTGACCGCCAGATGGACGCAATCCGTCGGGGTACCATTAACGAAATAAAACCCGTTTGCAGCCTGTTTCAGCGAAACGGGGCGGTCCAGCGTCAATGAATTGCTGGCCCCGCTCCGATTCTGCTCCGGAGAAACAACAACAATTTCGCCCAGTCCGCGTAGCGCATCCGCCAGCGCCAGAATACCCGGCGCGAAATAGCCGTCGTCATTGCTCAGGAGGATTTGCATATCAGACCGCTAGCGATTCCAGCGTGCCGCCCCCACTCAACCATTCGCCCACCCATTTCGGCTGTCGACCACGGCCGGTCCACGCCAGCGTGGCGTTATCGGGATGACGATATTTGACCTTGACCTTGCCGGTTGGCCCCTTGGCCTTGGCTTCCTTTCCAACCAGTTCCTCAAGCGCATAGCCCCGCGCCTTGACGAAGGCACGCGCTTCATTGAGGACCCTGACTTTGTCCTGGGCCTCGCGCCGCTTTAACTCGGCGGGAATCTGTTGCTGCAGGTCGCGCAACTCAACAACGGTGAGAGACGACAAATCCATGATTACCTCCTGAAATTAAATAGTCTGGGCAATTTAACTTGTCTCGATCAGTTTATCAATCGTCAAATAAATAAATCGCGATAAGCCGCCTGATTGCCTCAATTTCTTGAGAAATTTCATATAGCGCCAGATTGGCACCTGGGCTGGCATGAGAAGGATTTCACCAGTCGGTGGCACGCTGTCTGACCCGCCGATTTCACTTTTTCTCCAGTTTCGTGAATTCGATCACGGCAGCTTATGCCGTGGTTCGGCATCATGGCCACACCCGACAGAAAAAGGGAGAAAACGCCATGTTTCCCAACGTCAATATACAGTCCCCGATGCGCCATGGCCCCAACTCGGCGCCTGCAAATGGCTTTCAGTCGAACGATGACAGCCATGCCAGTTTTGACCTGCGCGACACCCTCGCCGCAACCGTTGTCCGCGAACTTTCCTTCGCCGAGTTCCGCGCTGCGCTCGAAAAATCCGCCAAGCGCCTCGCTTGACTGACAAGCCATCTTGCCGCCTGGCATGCCTGCGGCCGAGGTCGCTATACTGAGCACCTCACCAACTCTGGCGTCCATCCAACTTCCCGGATGATTCTTCGCTTCATCGGCGCTGCCTTGGCCCTATTCTCCTCCAGCCCCACTGCCTTTGCCGACAACCTGCCGCTCGGCGCGATCCGTCTCCCCGACGGATTCTCGATCGAGGTTCTGGCGCGGGTTGCCAACGCACGGCAGATGGCCCTCGGTGACGGCAATATTATTTACGTGGGTTCCGCCACTCAAGGCAAGGTCCATGCCGTTCAACTCGACAGTGAATACCGGGCGACGGGCACCACTGTCGTCGCCAGCAGCCTGACGATGCCCGTCGGCGTCGCTTTCCGCGATGGAAATCTCCATGTTTCGGCGGTCGACCGCATCCTGCGCTTCGACGGCGTCGGTGGGCACCTCGACGATCCCCCGGCGCCGCTCACAATCCGGGACGATTTCCCGAGGGAGCGCCACCATGGCTGGAAATTCATCGCCTTCGGTCCGGATGGCCGGCTCTACGTGCCGGTCGGGGCTCCGTGCAATATCTGCAAGCCGGACCCGGAACGCTTCGCGGTCATCACCAGCATGAGGCCGGATGGCACCGATCTCCAGGTAGTCGCACGCGGCGTGCGCAACAGCGTCGGCTTCGACTGGCAACCCGGAACCGGCGAACTGTGGTTCACCGACAACGGGCGCGACCTGCTGGGCGACGATCTGCCGCCCGACGAATTGAACCACGCGCCGCGGGCCGGCCTGCATTTCGGCTATCCCTACTGTCACGGCGGTACGCTTGCCGATCCCGAGTTCGGCGGCGAGCGCCCGTGCAGCGAATTCGTGCCACCGGCGCTGAATCTCGGCGCCCATGTCGCCGCGCTGGGAATGCGCTTCTATCGCGGGCGGCAGTTCCCCGAGTCGTATCGCGGCCAGATCTTCATCGCCGAACACGGGTCGTGGAACCGCTCCCGGAAATCCGGTTACCGGGTAACGCTGGTCAGGTTTAACGGCAATCGGGCTGTCTCGTACGAGCCCTTCGCCACCGGCTGGCTGCAGGGGGAATCGGCGTGGGGCCGGCCCGCTGACGTACTGGAACTGCCGGATGGCTCGCTGCTGGTTTCCGACGACCTGGCCGGGGCGATCTACCGCATTTCGTATTCGCAGGCGCGCCGGCCGTGAGCGAACAGCACCGACTGACCATCGCCACCCGCGGCCGCGGGTCCGTCGAGATCACCGGCGAAATTGCTGGTATCGTGCGGGCTGCCGCGGTCGGCGCGGGAATTGCCCACATTTTCGTCCGCCACACCAGTTGCGGTGTGGCGATCACCGAGAATGCCGACCCGACCGTGCGCCGCGATCTCGAAACCCTGTTGCAACGCTGGGCGCCGGATGGCGATCCGGCCTATCGCCACGATCTCGAAGGGGACGATGACATGGCGGCCCATGCGCGTTCCCTGCTGACCGGCACTTCGCTGACCGTTCCCTTCGCCGGCGGCCGCTTGCTGCTCGGCACCTGGCAGGGAATCTACCTGTTCGAACACCGCACGCAAGGTCACCGCCGCGAAATCGTCGTCACCCTTCTCGCTTGACGCGCCCTACTCCTTCTTGCCGCGCAACTTGTCGATCGCCTTGACGCCGAGCAGGGCCAATGTCCCGCCGGCGATGCCGAACAACACGTCGAGTGCCAGCGCCACGACGCCGCCCGCGACCCCGGAAGCCTCGGCGGCCTGGGCGATGGCATGGTTCACGGTCGGAATGCCATGAGTCAGGATGCCGCCGCCGACCATGAACATCGCCGCCGTGCCGATCACCGCCAGCGACTTCATAAGCTTCGGCGCCGCCAGCAGCAGTCCCCTGCCGATTCCCCGGGCGAGCGCGCCGGGCTTTTGCAGAAGGTAGACGCCGAGGTCATCCATCTTGACGATGCCGGCGACGATGCCATAGACGCCGACCGTCATGATCAGGCCGATGCCCGACAGCACCGCGACCTGCAGGGCAAAGGGCTTGTCGGCCACAGTTCCCAGGGCGATGACGATGATCTCGGCCGACAGCACGAAGTCGGTGCGGATGGCCCCCTTGATCTTGTCCGCCTCGAAGGCCACCAGATCGACATTTTCGTCGGCCAGCGCGGCCAGTTCCCCCGCGTGCCCGGCTTCGCCTTCATCGGCGCCGTGCAGCCAGCGGTGCGCGAGTTTTTCGACGCCCTCGAAGCACAGATAGAGGCCGCCGATCATCAGCAGCGGCGTCACCGCCCAGGGAATGAAGGCGCTGATCGCCAGCGCCGCCGGCACCAGAATCACCTTGTTCTTCAGCGACCCGACGCCAACCGCCCAGACGACCGGCAACTCCCGCTCGGCGCGCACGCCGGAAACCTGCTGCGCATTCAGCGCCAGATCGTCGCCAAGGACGCCCGCCGTCTTCTTGGCTGCAACCTTGGTCATCAGGGCAACGTCATCGAGAACCGACGCGATGTCGTCGATCAGTGCAAGCAGGCTGGCTCCGGCCATCAACGTAGTCCGTTTCTTGAGATGTGCCCGATTCTACCGAAGAACCTCCCAAGGCTGCTTTTCATCCCGGCTGTAAGATACACTGCTGGTTGTGTCGCTTATGATCGCCAGCGGAGTCGTTGCCTACCTGCGATATGGCCTGGAACAAGTCGGGCATTCAAAGGATATTGAACGCTTGCGCGGTTTGCCGATCTCAGCGAACAGTCCTACAAGAACCACTCAAGAGGAGATTGCCATGATCCCTGTTCACCAGTCCTGTCATCGTTTGTTTTTAGGCAGCTTGATATGCGCGGCACTTGCCGGATGTTCCAACATGGATATGGGTTCGCCGGCAGCGAAAACGACTGCCACTGGTTCGGCGGGCGGATCCAACGTCCAGAACGCCAATGCACAGCTCGAAAGGTGTTCGGCAACGCTCGGCACACTGGCGATCGTTGAAGACACCCGTGCTTCCTGGTATGGCTATCTGACCGGCCAGTTGCGGCTCGGCTCGACCGTGCCGGTATTGAAGCTGCTGGTGCAACAATCCAACTGCTTCGTGGTGGTCGAACGCGGTCGGGCAATGCAGAACATCATGGGCGAGCGGGCGCTCGAACAGTCCGGCGAGATGCGCAAGGGATCCAATTTCGGCAAGGGCCAGATGGTCGCCGCCGACTATTCGATGAGTCCGTCCATCACCTTCAGCAACCAGAACGCCGGCGGTGCTGGCGCCGCAATCGGCGGCCGTCTCGGTGGCTCTGTGGGCGCACTGGTGGGCGGCAGCATGAACGCCAAGGAAGCAAGCACGATCCTGACGCTGATCGACAATCGCTCCAGCGTGCAATTGGCTGCCGCCGAAGGCAGCGCCCGCAACGTCGACTTCGGCATGCTGGGCGGACTCTTCGGCAGTGGTGGTGGCGGCGTTGCCGGCGGTTACAGCAACACCGCGGAAGGCAAGGTCATCGTCGCCGCCTTCACCGATTCCTACAACAACATCGTCAGGGCTGTGCGCAACTACAAGGCGCAGGAGGTGCAAGGTGGACTTGGTACCGGTGGCCAGCTTGGTGTTCAGGGCGGCAGCACACCGGCAGGCAGAGCCATAAAGAGCAAATAAAATCGTCCCGGTCGTCCATGTGCTCGAAAGGGTCGGTGTTGCCGGCCCTTTTTCGTTCCGGCCAGCACTTTTCATTGCCGCCGACAATGCGCGAAGCCACGCACTCGGCAAGGAAACCGTTAGAATTCGGCGCGCTCGAGGGCGATCCGCCCTGGCGCGGTCGACTGCCCCTTCTGCCCATTTTCCAGATCAATGACTGAATACTCCGCCTCATCCATCCGCGTCCTCAAGGATCTCGAACCCGTCAAGGAGCGCCCGGGGATGTACACCCGGACGACCTGTCCGACCCACATTATCCAGGAGGTCATCGACAATTCCGCCGATGAGGCGCTGGCCGGCTATGCCAAGCGTATCGGCGTGCTGGTTCGCTCTGACGGCGTAATCGAGGTCTCCGACAACGGGCGCGGAATTCCGGTCGAAATTCACCCTGAAGAAGGCCGGCCGGCGGTCGAACTGGTCTTCTGCAAGCTGCACGCCGGCGGCAAGTTCAACAAGACGGAAGCCGGCAACGCCTACCGCTTCTCGGGTGGCCTGCACGGCGTTGGCGTTTCGGTCACCAACGCGCTGTCCACCCGGCTGGAGGTGGAAATCAGGCGCGGTGGCGGCGTTTATCATATGGCCTTTGGTGCCGGCTTCGTCACCGAGCCGCTGCGTCGCATCGGCGACTGCGGGCCACGCACGACCGGAACCACGGTACGCATCCGGCCCGACCCAAAATACTTCGATTCGCCAAGAATCAATCTGCCACATCTGGAGCATGTCTTGCGCTCCAAGGCGGTGTTGATGCCGAATGTCACGGTCGACCTCGAAATCGAGGGCGAAACACCGAAAAGCTGGTGCTACCGCAACGGCATGACCGACTACCTCGCTGAACTTATGGTCGGCCAGCCGGTGGCGCCGATCTTCGTTGGCGAGAAATATGTCGAGATGCCTAACGGCTTCGCCGTCGGCGAAGGCGCGACCTGGGCGCTCGCCTGGTTCGAGGAAGGTGGCGGCAAGCCGGAAAGCTACGTCAACCTGATTCCGACGCTTGATGGCGGCACCCACGAGGCTGGGCTGAAAGCGGGAGTCTTCGAGGCGGTCAAGACCTTCGCCGACCACCACGCGATCCTGCCGGCCAAGGTCAAGCTGGCGCAGGAAGACGTCTGCGGCCGCATGACCTGGCTGCTCTCGGCCAAGGTGCTCGACCCGCAGTTCCAGGGCCAGACCAAGGAAAAACTGACCAGCCGCGACGCCTACAAGCTGGTCTCGCAAATGGTGCGCGACCCCTTCGAACTGTGGCTGAACAGCCATGCCGACTTCGGCAAGAAGATTGCCGAACTGGCTGTCAAGGCGGCGCAGAACCGCATGAAGTCGACCCAGAAGGTCGAAAAGAAGAAATCCTCAGGCATCGCCACCCTGCCCGGCAAGCTGACCGACTGCGAATCCGACGACATCACGCGCAACGAGGTCTTCCTGGTCGAGGGCGATTCAGCGGGCGGTTCTGCCAAGCAGGGGCGCGACAAGGAGACCCAGGCAGTGCTCCCCTTGCGCGGAAAGGTACTGAACACGTGGGAAGTCGACCGTGACCAGTTGTTCAAGAACAACGAGGTGCACGACATTTCTGTGGCCATCGGCGTCGACCCGCACGGTATCAGCCAGATTGATACCGTCGATGTTTCCGGCCTGCGCTATGGGCGCATCATCGTCATGTCCGATGCCGACGTGGACGGCAGCCACATCCAGGTATTGCTGTTCACTCTCTTCCTCAAGCACTTCCCGGCACTGATCGAACGCGGCCACATCCACGTCGCACAGCCGCCGCTGTTCCGCGTCGATGTCGAGGCGCGCGGCCACACGCGCAAGGTCTATTGCCTCGACGAGGCCGAGAAGGAACAGACGCTGGTCAAGCTGCGCGACGACGGCGTCTCGGAAAACAAGATCACCGTCTCCCGCTTCAAGGGTCTGGGTGAAATGAATCCCGACCAGCTTTGGGAAACCACTCTCTGCCCGGATACCCGGCGCCTCGTGCCGTTCCGGGCCAGCCGCGAAACCATCGCCGAAATGACCGGCACCTTCACCCTGCTGATGGGCAAGGGCGAAGCCGCCGGCCGGCGGGCCTGGATGGAGAAGGACGGCGGACTGGTCGAGGCCGACGTTTAAGCAAGCGCCACCCGGTTGCAGCGACGCCGACTCACACCCAGCCCGACCAGCGCGAGGCCAAACAGGGCAAGACTCGTCGGCTCGGGTACGGACCCGGCAATCGGGTCAGCAGTGATGATGTCGTTACCGCATTGCATCGCCCATTGCACGTCGAATGCCATCCCGCTGTACTTGGGATCGAAGAGGGTGAGATCGATGGATGCTTCATACGCGTAATGGACGTCGTTGGTGTAGATGCCATAGCCAGTGAACGGCCCGCTGGTTGCAAGCGAGGTATTGCCCGGGATCAAGGCACCCTTTTTTTCTTTGATCGACACCGCATTGCGACCACCCGGATAGGGCGTCCCCTGGTCGTTGAACAGGCCAAAATTCAGATCACTCTCCTTGTTGATCTTGAGCAGTGACCCTCTGTTCGCTCCAGTCGTCTTGAGACCGTATTCAAACGTCCCGTCGCGACCAAAGTCGATGAGGAAGTCGCCCGGCGCCCAACCGTTGGAATTCGTCATCGCCGGATTGTGTCCGGTAATCAGCGCCAGATACAGTGTACCTCCAACGACATCGACGTACAGCGCTTCAGCGTCGTAAGCTTGACCGCCCCAGCCAGGATTGACATACGCCCCGGAGCCTCCGGTCGAGTCTTTGTCGATCGTGTAGCCCTTAATCTGGCTGCCGGGAAGGTAAGTGCTGGGATTGATTCCCCAATCAGTCAGATTGCCGTCGACGGTATAGGCCGATGCCGGCAATGCAACAAGGGCGGCGAAGACGGCAGCGAGTGTACGTGTGAGCATTTGCAAAAGACTCCAGTTGAAAGGTTGGCAAGCACCCAAAGGAAAGCAATTTGCATGCCAGCCGAAACTTCATTGGAATCAACGTACTGGCGCTGTCACGGTGTAAGTTTTTCCGACGCAGCCGCCTTCCGCGAAAACCGTGAAATATTTCCTCATCTGCTCGGCGACCGTGAAGCATTTCACGGAAATCTGGCAAAAGCGTCGAAATTTCAACAGGTTCTCGCGCACTGATATGCGATTTGTATTTTTTGTATGTAAAGAAACCCGACACTGAAGCGCAACGACGCCTCAACGCCATTGCCTTGGCAGCGCTTGTCTGTCGCCTTTAGTCGCTCAGAGGCCGAAGACAGAAAGCAAATCGCCACCTCCAACGGTACGGAATCGATGAGTCTGGGCCGAAGGAATTTGCCAGGCTTGCATCCCGAGACGCCTCCCTACAAGTCCACAGTCGCCGCACAGCCCGATGAGCGCGCTGTCCGCCTCATGAACACCGCAATCGCGCTTCGCCACCATGGGTGACGATTTTCATACAACTGTGAAATAGTTCATGTAGCTTGGAAACCATTGACCTTTACGCCGGGGATGTTTCCGTTATCATCACCTCCTGTCACTTTGATTGGCAGGCTTTGTCTGCGACTTGATTGGGGAAAACCATGTCAACCACTACTTCTGCAGTAGCTTCCTGCGCCAAATGGCTCTTTGCGGCACTTGCCGCAGGTACGCTTGTCGCCTGTTCAAGCTATCCGCCAGCGCCCGTCGCCGCCGCGACGGCAGACTACAACTACAAGATCGGACCGGGTGACAGCGTGAACGTCGTCGTATGGCGCAATCCCGAACTGTCGATGAACGTTCCCGTGCGTCCTGACGGCAAGATCACCACTCCTCTGGTAGACGATCTCGAAGCACTGGGAAAGGATCCTTCGACCTTGGCACGTGACATCGAGAAGGAACTCGGCAAGTTCATCCGTGACCCGGTAGTTACCGTCATTGTGACCCAGTTTGTCGGACCTTACAGTGAGCAGATTCGCGTCGTTGGGGAGGCTGCCAAACCGCAGACGCTCGCCTACAAGCAGAAGATGACCGTGCTCGATGTAATGATCGCCGTTGGCGGCATCACCGATTTCGCCGACGGCAATCGGGCGACGATCCTTCGGCTCTCGGAAGACAATGCCCAGTATGCTGTTCGCCTCAAGGACCTGGTAAAACGGGGTGACCTGTCAGCCAACGTGGACATGAAGCCCGGCGATATCCTGATCATTCCGCAGAGCTGGTTCTGATTCACCAAACGCAACCGAGCCGCCGTGGAATGATTCCACGGCGGCGGGCGAACCCGGACCAATTCAGATGGACGAAATTCTCCAGCAAGTTAGAACGCTACTCCGCGGGGCATGGAAGCATCGCCGCTTGGGCATGCTGAGTGCGTGGCTCATCGGCGCAATCGCCGCTGCTGTCATCCTGCGAATTCCAGACAAGTACGAAGCGTCCGCCCGGATTTTCGTCGACACACAGTCGATACTGAAGCCGCTCATGTCCGGCCTTGCCATCCAGCCCAACATCGACCAGCAGGTCATGATGTTGAGCAGGACGCTGATCAGCCGTCCGAATATCGAGAAACTCATCCGCATGTCGGATGTTGACCTCAACGTCCAAGGGAAGGCCGCCCAGGAAGAACTGATTGACCGTCTGACAAAGACGCTGGAGATCAAGAGCACCAACCGTGACAATCTCTATACCATTGCCTATCGCGACACCGACCCGGCCAAGGCGCAGCGGGTCGTTCAGTCCTTGGTGTCAATATTCGTGGAGTCGAGTCTCGGCAGCAAGCGTCAGGATTCGGAGTCGGCCCGCAAGTTTATCGAAGAGCAGATTCGCAACTACGAAAAGAAGCTCGAGGAAGCTGAAGGCCGGCTCAAGGATTTCAAGCTGCACAACATGGACATCCAGACAGCCGATGGAATAACTAGCGTCGACCGCTTGTCAGAGATTGCAGCAATGCTCCAGAAGGCCCGGCTCGACCTTCGGGAAGCGGAGAATTCCCGAGATGCCTTGCGGCGTCAGATTGTCGGAGAGGAACCCGTGCTTCTGCCTGAGTCACCGGGTGCCGATGCCGGCATATCCCTTCCCGAAATTGATGGCCGCATTGATGTCCAGAAGCGCAACCTCGACACGCTGCTGCAGAGATACACCGAGAAGCATCCCGACGTGATCGGAACGCGACGGCTAATCAAGGATCTTGAGGAACAGAAACGGCAGGAGATCATTTCCAGACAGAAATTTGCGGCGGTGAATCCGGGTGCCAGCATCAGCAACAACCCGGTTTTCCAGCAACTCAAGGTATCTCTCGGGGAAGCTGAGGCCAACGTGGCTTCGCTTCGGACCCGGGTCGCCGAGTTCGAGTCAAGGTACCAGCGGGCCAAGGAATTGATGAAATCCATGCCCCAACTCCAAGTTGAGTTCACTCAACTGAACCGCGACTACGAAATTCACAAAAAGAACTACGAGCAGCTGGTCACTCGCCGCGAGTCAGCCGAACTGACCGGAGATCTTGAGTCAGCAGTTGGTGGCGGCGCCGATTTCCGACTGATCGACCCCCCGCGCGCGTCCGCGAAGCCGGTGGCACCTAACCGTCTGGTACTCCTCCCGCTCGGGCTCCTGCTGGCGATCACCGGTGGGTTGCTGGTGGCTTTCATAGCGAGTCAACTGCGACCCGTATTTTTCGATGGTAAAGCATTGCGCGACAAGACAGGGCTTCCGGTGCTGGGGATAGTGTCGCTTATCCCGAACGAAGCTCGCGAGAAACACGAGCGTTCCAGTCTGATCCGATTCCTGTTGGCCGGTGCCGCCCTCGTGGTCGTATATGGATCAGGAGTTGCCGTGCTCACCTTCATTTCTCAACGCGCTGCCTGAGGACAATCAATGGGCCTTATTGAACAAGCAGCCAAACGTCTGGAGCAACTGCGTCAGGCAGGTGTTGAATTGCCAGACGATTCTCAGCCGTTGCAAGCTTCAACGGCGCAGATTGCGGCAGCATTTTCTCTGGGCGAGAAAACGACTCCTGAAGGTGGCCCAGAAATCGCACCGCGCGACGCGTCAACCGCAGCCATTTCGATACATTCATCGAAACGGACTGACTTGAATCTTGAAGCGATGGAAGCGGCTGGACTCCTTGTTCCGAGTCAGTCCCGGGGGCTACTGGCCAACGAATTCCGGGTCATCAAGCGCCCGTTGATTGCCAATGCCATGGGCAAAGGGGAATCACCGATTGCCAATGGCAATCTCATCATGATCACCAGTGCCCTGCCCGGTGAAGGCAAGAGTTTCACCGCGGTCAACCTCGCCATCAGTATCGCCATGGAACTGGACAATACCGTGATGCTTGTCGACGCGGATGTTGCCCGACCGTCGGTTCTCAATATGCTTGGACTCCCTCCTGCTGAAGGTCTCCTTGATGTCGTCAAGGGCAACTCCCTTGATATTTCGCAGGTGCTGCTACGTACAAACATCGAAAACCTCTCGATTCTTCCGAGTGGAACCCCACATCCCCGAGCAACGGAACTGCTTGCGAGCGATGCGATGATCCGGCTTCTTGACGACATGTCAAAGCGATATCCGGACAGAATCATCATCTTCGACTCGCCCCCACTCTTGATGACCACCGAGGCGCGTGCTCTCGCGAGCCATATGGGGCAGATCGTCATCGTCGTGCAGTCTGGCGACACCACACAAGCCGCGGTGAGCGAAGCACTTTCCACCATCGAAGCCTGCCCGCTCAAGATGATGATCCTGAACAAGATCAATCAGTCAGCGTCCGGGCGCTACGGCTACGGGTACGCCTACGGGTACGGGTATGGCAATGAAAAGTGACACCGTTCGACTGGTGGCGACCACCAGCGTTCTTTGTTGCTGCTTCACCTTGCCGGTCATGGCCCAGCAGTCGGATTCAGCCATCGCCCCCATGGGCCAGACCACCCCGGGCTTCGCGGGGGCGCAAGATCCAGGCACTCAGACAGGGACGGCATCGGATGGTGGCAATCCTGGAAGAACATGGAGCATCGTTCCCCGGATCGGGTTGACGGAGACCCTTACCGACAACATCGATCTCAGCTCGACCAATAAACAGTCTGGTCTCATATCGCAGGTGTCGCCCGGAATCCATATCGATGCGAGAACTGCTCGCCTGAAACTGTATCTCGATTACGCGCTGAATGGCATTGCTTATTCATCTGGCAACAACGGCAATCAGACACAGAATGCGCTAAGCGCATTCGGTACGCTGGAGGCGATCGATAACTGGCTCTTTCTCGATTTCAGTGGACAAATAGCGCAGCAGATCATTAGTCCGTTCGGTGTGCAGAGTCCGAACAATGCTTACAACAATAGCAACTCCACCGAAACTTCCACCTACCGCCTCTCACCATACATCAGAGGCCAGTTGGCAGGCTCTGCAGACTATTTCCTGCGCTATAACGCGGCCGTCACCAATTCCCAGAGCGGTTCGCTTTCCGACGTCACGCTTTCCCAGTGGCTGGGGCAGGTGCGCGGAACCACAAGATTTCAGAACCTGAACTGGGCCATTGACGGCAGCCAGCAAAACACCGATTACAGCGGCGGCCGAAACTACCAGGACGGGCGTCTCAGTGGCGTGCTCATCTACAGGTTCTTCCCGGAATTCCGCCTCCGGGGCAGTGGCGGCTGGGAAACCAATAACTATCAGTCGATCAACAGTCAGGGGCAAAGTACCTATGGCGGCGGCTTCGATTGGACCCCCACCGAGCGTACGCAAGCTGCGGGGTTCTGGGAACATCGCTTTTTTGGCACGGGTCACAACATACTTCTCAGCCATCGTTTCCCTCTGAGTAGCATTCGCTATACCGACACCAAGGATGTTGCATTGATCCCGAATCAGTTCACGGGCACGGGCGCGGGTACGGTCTACGACCAGTATTTTCAGATATTCGCCAGTCTCATTCCGGATCCGATCGCACGCGATGCCTATGTGAGAAACTACCTGAATCAGATCGGGGTCGCACCAAACGCCCAAGCGGTGAGCGACTATCTATCCAACCGTCCGCGGGTCCAGCGCAACCAGCAACTCTCCCTGGTTTGGTACGGCAGTCGCAATTCGATCACCTTCGTCGCCGCGCGCAATGAAACCGAGGCGCTTACCGTTCTTGGAAACAATACCGGGGTGGCCGGCCAATTCTCGACGATCGTGCAGCGGGGCTACACGGCCACCCTCTCGCATCGACTGACTCCACTTACCGGCTTGAATCTATCAGGCTCGCGAATGGAAAGTCAGAGCGGATTGACGAACAACCTCAATACCACGATGACCACTTACCAACTTGGGGTCTCAACACGCTTCGGCGCCAAGACCGTAGGCTCCATCAATGCTAACCACACGCAGTTCGACAGCGACACGAGTCCCTATAGTGCCAATTCAATCGTCGGCACTGTGGCCACGTTCTTTTAGCGTATGTATGAAGCATTCTATGGGTTGACCAGCAAGCCCTTCCAGCTCAACCCGGATCCTTCGTTCTATTTCGCCAGCAAGCAGCACCGGCGGGCTACTGCGTACCTCGAATACGGCATGCATCAGAACGAAGGATTCATCATCATTACCGGCGAAGTCGGGGCCGGCAAGACGACAATTGTCCGCGGCATGCTTGAGAGTCTCGATCAAGATAAAGTCATTGCCGCGCATTTGGTTAGTACCCAGCTCGATGCAGAAGACACTTTGCGTCTGGTGGGCGCCGCGTTTGGCATACGAACCCGGGACGTCGCCAAGTCAGACGTATTGATGTCTCTGGAAGCCTTTCTGATCAGTATGACCAGCAAGGGAAAGCGCTGCCTGTTGATTGTCGACGAAGCGCAGAACCTCACGGCACGAGCCGTCGAAGAATTGCGCATGCTCTCCAATTTCCAGTTTGGCAACCATGCGCTTCTGCAAAGCTTCCTGATCGGCCAGCCGGAGTTCCGAGATATCCTGCAAAGCCCACAGATGATGCAGTTCCGGCAGCGTGTTATCGCCTCATGCCACATCGGCCCGATGGATGTCGAAGAAACCCGGGGCTATGTCGAACACCGGCTCAAACATGCAGGGGCGACGGGTTGCCCTACGTTTTCCGACGATTCATTCGAAGCGATCTTCAAAGCCACTAGCGGAATACCACGTCGTATCAATTCCGTCTGCGATCGCCTGTTGCTACTTGGCTATTTGACCGACAAAAAGGAATTTCAAGCAATCGACGTCCAGGAAGTCGCCCAGGAAATTGAGGATGAAACGCGTGGCGCGTCACGGAGTCAGCGAAGAGACGCCTCTTCAGAAGCTACTGAACTTGATCCGGGCCATGCCGAAGCCGAAGCCGATATCATTGCACCACGCAGGTCAGTAAATCGGCGGCGGCCGGAGTCTCCCGACTCCGGCCCGGGGATTGGTATTTCGTCCCCTGAAGAACTGAACCATCTTCTGGCCGGGCTCAATGCCTGGCAATTCAATGAGCGCCTTGCACGCCTTGAACAGAGCTTGCGGCAACTGGAAATCATCAACGGAACAACACTCTCGCTGCTGCAAAGGTTGGTCCCATCAATCGCCCAGCAGGACAGCGAACCTCAGCCAACGGAGCAAGCATGAACCAGCCAGAGTGGCCTGTTGATCTCGGGCCTGTTATCTGCGTGGTCGGCGCACGCCCTAACTTTATGAAGATGGCGCCCATTCTGCGCGCCTTCAGCAAGAGCATCCCGGTCATACCCAGCTTGCTCGTTCATACCGGCCAGCACTATGACAAGGATATGAATGACAAACTCTTTGAAGACCTGCGTCTACCGAGGCCCGATATCAATCTCGAAGTCGGTTCGAGCTCGCATGCAGTCCAGACCGCCGAGGTCATGCGGCGCTTCGAGCCGGTCATCGATCAGCACTGCCCCTCCTGCGTACTCGTTGTTGGAGATGTGAATTCGACCCTGGCCTGCACGCTGGTCGCTGTCAAGAAGGGCATCCCTGTCGTCCACGTCGAGGCGGGCTTGCGGAGCTATGACCGCAAGATGCCGGAAGAGATCAATCGCCTATTGACCGACCAGATCGCCGATCGACTCTATACAACTGAGCGTAGGGCCGAGGATAACCTGGTTCGCGAGGGAATCGAGGCGAGCCGCGTTTGCTTTGTCGGCAACGTCATGATTGACTCGCTTATCCATAACCTTGAGTTCGCGCGCTCACCCCCCGCGACCCTTACTGGGGGCGGATTTGACGCCGCCGTGCTCGGTGGATTGGAGGGCTACGGCGTTGTGACGCTTCATCGCCCATCGAATGTTGACCAAGCGGAGACCCTCGCCTCGCTGCTGAGGGTTCTGAACGAAATCAGCCACCAGCTCCCACTGATCTTCGCCCTGCACCCAAGGACCCGGACCAACATCGAACGCTTCGGTCTGTGCCACCTCGTCGACAATCCACACCTCATGCTCCTGCCACCACAAGGCTACCTTGAGATGCTTGGCCTGATAGCCGGCGCACGCATCGTTTTGACGGATTCCGGCGGTCTGCAGGAAGAAACGACGGCGCTTGGCATACCCTGTCTGACACTGCGCGAGAATACCGAACGTCCGATTACCGTCGAGCAAGGCACCAACACGATGGTAGGCCGAGACACCGACGCAATTCGTCGAGAAACCGGCGGAATTCTTGCAGGCCACGGGAAACAGGGGCGCGTTCCAGAACTCTGGGATGGTCGCGCGGCTGAACGCATCGCGTGCGACCTTTCCCGATGGCTTCTCGACCAGCATCCGCCCGAGGCGAAAGCCTGAGCCCCGAACCCATGCAATCCGAAAAGGTTATCAACGCCCTCACCATAGACGTCGAGGATTACTTCCAGGTCTCCGCGTTCGCTCCGCATATCCCGCGCAGTGATTGGCCAGCCCGCGAGTGCCGGGTCGAACGCAACGTGGACCGTATTCTTCTGATGCTGGATCAGCATGGCGTCAAAGCCACCTTCTTTGCCCTTGGCTGGCTTGCCGAGCGCTACCCCGAGGTCATCAGGCGAATTGTCGCCGAGGGGCATGAATTGGCGAGTCATGGCTACGGCCACGAGCGTGCCAGCGACCAAACCGATGCCGCGTTCTTCGCCGACATCAATCTCGCCAAGTTGATCCTTGAGGATCTCGCAGGTCAGGAAGTCAAGGGCTATCGAGCCCCCAGCTTCTCAATCGGTGCCAAGAACCTCTGGGCCTTTGACTGCCTTGAACGCGCCGGCTATCGCTACAGTTCGAGTATCTATCCCATTCGCCACGACCATTACGGCATGCCCGAAGCGCCTCGCCACGCCCATGTCATTGGCGGCCTACTGGAAATCCCAGCCACCACGCTACGTTTCCTGAACCGCAACTGGCCAGCGAGCGGTGGCGGCTATTTCCGTTTGATGCCTTATGGACTGTCGCGCTGGATGCTGCGCCGAGTCAATCACTCAGACCGGCTTCCCGCGGTTTTCTATTTCCATCCGTGGGAAATCGATTCCGAACAGCCCCGTATTCCGGGGATTAGTGCGAAAACGCGATTCCGACACTATGTAAACATCCATCACATGGAAGCCCGCCTGCACCGTCTGCTCGGCGATTTCCGCTGGGGCCGCATGGACGAGCTTTTTCTCGCCAACGTCTGACAGGCATGCTGACAATCAGTCATCTTGATCAGGCCGATATCGCCACCGCACTGCGCTGGGACGAATTTGTCTTCGCCTGTCCGGAAGCCAGCTTCTTTCATCGTTCAGCATGGCAGGAGATCATCAGTCAGGTGTTCCGGCACTCTGCTTATTTTCTGTATGCTGACAGCAATGCCGGAATCCGCGGCGTTCTCCCGCTTGCCCACGTCAATAGCCGGCTTTTCGGCAATGCACTGGTCGCCATGCCCTTTGCTGTTTACGGTGGCATCGCGTCAATCGACGCCGAAGCCACCATGGAACTGGAAAAAGCGGCGCAGGAACTGGCACGGAGGCTTGGCGTCGACCACTTGGAGTTCCGCAATGTAGCCCCCCGACATGCCGATTGGCCGACGCAGGACCTCTACGTAACTTTCCGCAAACGCATCCTGCCCGAGGTTGAAGAGAACATGCTGGCCATCCCGCGCAAGCAGCGGGCCATGGTGCGCAAGGGCATCAAGAACGGGCTGATCAGCACGGTTGACCGCAACAGCGAGCGCTTTTTCACCCTTTACGCAGATAACGTTCATCGCCATGGCACGCCAGCCATGCCTCGACGTTACTTCGACACGCTCCTCCGGGTCTTTGGTCAGGATTGCGAAGTGCTTACAGTGACCGCCCCGGATGGCCGACTGCTGAGCAGCGTTCTCTCCTTCTACTTTCGCGACGAGGTCTTGCCCTACTACGCCGGCGACGATGAAAGCGCCCGCCACCTGGCGGCAAACGACTTCAAGTACTGGGAATTGATGCGGCGTTCCTGTGAGCGCGGCGTCAAAGTCTTCGATTACGGTCGCAGCAAGCACGGTACCGGCTCATTCGCGTTCAAGAAGAACTGGGGCTTCGAGCCGACCCCCTTGCATTACGAATACTGCCTCTACAAGCGCAACAGCATTCCCCAGAACAATCCGGCGAATGCCAAGTATCGCCTCTTCATCGAGGCATGGCGACGCATGCCTATCGGTCTGGCCAACTGGCTGGGGCCACACATCGTCCGCAACCTCGGCTGAGCAGAAGATGGCGAACATCCTCTACCTCGTTCATCGCCTCCCCTACCCGCCCAACAAAGGCGACAAGGTGCGTTCGTATCACTTGTTGAAGCACCTTGCCCGACGGCATCGTGTATTTCTCGGCACCTTCATCGACGACCCCGAGGATGAGGCGCATGTGGATGCGGCGCGCGCGCTTTGTGCCGAACTGCATGTAAGCCGATTGAATCCGCGACTGGCAAGGCTGCATAGCCTGACTGCCCTGGCATCCGGCGAGCCTCTGACATTGAGCTATTACCGCAGCACTGGCCTGTCGAAGTGGGTCAGACAGATCAGCCAAACCCACAATATCGATGCTGCGCTGATCTTCTCTTCGGCCATGGCCCAGTACATTGAGGGATTTCAACGCCTTCCCACCCTGATCGACTTCGTCGACGTCGATTCAGCCAAGTGGACGCAATATGCGCCGCGGCATCGCTGGCCATTGTCCTGGCTCTACCGCCGTGAGGGCAGGCTGCTCCTTGACTACGAGCGGCGAATGGCGGCCCGGAGTACGCGCTCCTTCTTCGTCACGGAAAACGAGAAAGCGCTGTTCTGCGGGCAGGCACCCGAGTGTCGCGTACGGGTCGAAGCGATGGCCAATGGCGTCGATGCCCACTACTTCTCCCCTGACGCAACTCGTCCGTCGCCCTACCGGGATGATGAGGTGCCGGTCGTCTTCACCGGCGCAATGGACTACCTGCCCAATGTCGATGCAGTGGCCTGGTTCAAAGCCGAGGTTCTTCCACGAATTCTGCAGCGTTGGCCCCGCGTGCGTTTCTATATCGTGGGCCGCAGCCCTGCGCCCGAGGTTCTGGCGCTAGCCAGCGAAACCGTTGTGGTCACCGGAACTGTTCCCGATGTTCGCCCCTATCTGCAGCATGCGGCCGCGGTCGTGGCGCCGCTGCGTATCGCGCGCGGAATCCAGAACAAGATACTGGAGGCTATGGCAATGGCGCGACCGGTCATCGCGTCGGCTGAGTGCGCCGCTGCGGTCGACGCCGAAAAGGGCACGGAACTGCTCATCGCCGTCGACCCGGCAGAGTACATTGCCGAAATGAGCCGGGTACTGGACGCTCCAGGTTCTGCAATCGCTATCGGTCATGCAGCCCGCCAGCGGGTTGTCGAGCGCTACAGTTGGGAAGCACATCTCGCGGCAATCGACAGATATCTTCCTTCTCCCCGGGAGTTGCCGCAATGACAGACGAAACCGCTGTGCTCCCTACCAGGACTTGGCCGAAGACCCTGCTCCTGCTGCTGGCAACAATGGCATGGGTACTCTTCTGGTACTGGGATACGGCACGTGCCATGGCGGCAATCTGGGCCCGCTCGGACACCTATGCCCACGCCTTCGTCGTGCCACCGATCAGTCTCTGGCTGATCTGGCGCAAGCGCAACGACCTGACCCTTCTGAGGCCCGAACCGACGTTCTGGTTTGTCCTTCCGCTCGCAGCGACCGTGTTTTTCTGGCTAATGGGCGAACTGACTGCAGTCAACGCACTGACCCAGTTTGCCTTGGTCGTCACCCTGATCCTCACGATCATTTCCATCCTCGGAGTCCGCGTCAGCCGCCAGATTGCCTTCCCCCTTGCCTTCCTCCTCCTCTGCGTACCAATCGGTGATTTCATGACGCCGACGCTGATGGAATGGACCGCATGGTTCACCGTCCTTGCGCTTCGCGCATCAGGACTTCCAGTCATCCAGGAAGGCATGCAGTTCGTCATCCCCTCAGGCACTTGGTCGGTCGTCGAAGCCTGCAGCGGGATTCGTTACCTCATTGCCTCAATCACTGTTGGCACGCTCTTCGCGTATCTGAATTATGTATCCTTGCGCCGCAGGCTCATCTTCATCGTGGCGTCTTTCATTGTTCCTGTCTTCGCCAACTGGCTTCGTGCGTACATGATTGTAATGATTGGTCATCTGTCAGGAAATACGCTTGCCGTTGGCGTCGATCACTTGATCTATGGTTGGGTCTTCTTCGGTATCGTGATCATGGCGATGTTCGCAATCGGCGCACGGTGGAGTGAGGTCGCGCCGGCGGAGATGCCCGGTCACCCAACACAAGTCGCCAAAACCACCGGAACATCGCCAGCATGGTTTGTCGTGCTGGCGATTGCTGCGGCAACAGCGGCCGGCCCACTCGCCTTCTTGACAGTTTCGAATGCCGACAAGGCAGCGGCCGCCGCGATTGGCGAGTTGCATGCGCCACCAGCGTGGTCCGAGACGCCCGCCTTTACCGCCTGGAGACCTGCCTACGATAGGCCTTCGGCAACCCTGCAGCAATCCTTCGACGACGGAAACAGGAAAGTTGGCATCTATATTGGCTACTACCGCAGTCAGGATTACGAGCGCAAGCTGATCACCTCGACCAACATGCTGGTCAGAAGCAACGACAGCATCTGGTCTGTCATCTCGCGCGGATCCTCCCGGATAAGCCTGCCAGACATGCCTTTGCAGGTGCGAACGGCAGAAATACTCAGCAAGGAAAGCGGCATTGAATCGCGCTTTGTCGTCTGGCAATGGTACTGGGTCAATGGTCGCCTGACGACGAGCGACATCACCGCCAAGCTGCTGACAGCGCTTTCCCGCTTGCGTGGCAATGGTGACGACTCGGCTGTGATCATGCTCTACGCGCCGGCAACATTGGCACCGGCCAGCCTTGCAGCCTTCGCCGAAGCTGCAAGCCCACAAATTCAGCAACTTCTTGCTGCGTCGCGAGAGGCGCGGTGAGCGTGAATGACCCGCGCCCGCTTATCGCCCATGTCATTTACCGCTTTGATACAGGGGGGCTCGAAAATGGCGTCGTCAACCTGATCAACCACATGCCGCCCAATCACTATCGTCACGCCGTGATCGCCCTGACCGAGGTCACGGATTTCCGCAAGCGCATCTGCCGTGACGACGTTGAATTCATTTCACTGAACAAGACGCCTGGGCATGGCATCTGGCTTTTCCCTAAGCTGTTCGCCCTCTTCCGCCGCCTGCGCCCGGCGGTTGTCCATAGCCGCAACCTGGCTGCACTTGAAGCGCAGCTGCCGGCGTGGGCCGCGGGCGTTCCGGTGCGCATTCATGGCGAACACGGGCGTGATGTGGGAGATCTCGACGGATCGAACCTTGCCTATCAGCGCATTCGACGCTTTTATCGGCCGTTCGTGACTTATTACCTGGCGCTGTCGCGCGACCTTGGCGAATATCTCACCACCCGAATCAAGGTCCCGGAAGACAAGGTGTTACAGGTATACAACGGCGTCGACACAGATCGCTTTCATCTCGTCGGGCCTGATCATTCGCCAACGGGCTGCCCTTTCGCGCGCAGCGATCACTGGGTTGTCGGCACGGTTGGCCGCATGCAGACGGTCAAGGACCAACCCATGCTGGTGCGGGCCTTTGTCCGCGCGCTGCATATCGACCCCGCACTTCGAACACGCGTCAGGCTGGCGATAATCGGTGACGGCCCGTTGCGCGCAGAGTGCGAGCAACTGCTTGCCGCTGCAGGGGTAAGCGATCTCGCCTGGTTGCCGGGGGAGCGGCATGATGTCCCGGAGATCATGGGTGGTCTGGACTGTTTTGTTCTGCCATCACTCGCCGAAGGCATCTCGAACACGATCCTTGAAGCGATGGCTTCAGGCTTGCCCGTGATTGCCACCAATGTTGGTGGCAATGCCGATCTCGTAGCAGCAGGCATTACGGGCCAGCTCGTACCACCGGGCGACCCGGAGAAGTTGGCGCAGAAAATCGTCGCACTCGCCAATAATCCCGCCAGTGCCCGGTGCATGGGGCAACTCGGTCGTGAGCGCGTGGAAGAAAAGTTCAGCTTGAAAGCGATGGTGGCCGCCTATCTGGGCATCTATGACAAATCGCTGGCCCGCGCCGGCGTATCGGCCTAGGGGAAGCAGAAGCACATGTGCGGCATCACCGGAATATTCGATACCCGAGGCAAACGCGAAATCGATCGCGCGCTTCTCAGTCGCATGAACGAATCGCAATTCCACCGCGGGCCTGACGAAGGCGGCCTGCATGTCGAACCCGGGGTCGGTCTTGGCCATCGCCGGCTCTCCATCATCGACCTGTCCACCGGCCAGCAGCCTCTTTACAACGAGGACCAGAGCGTCTGTGTCGTCTTCAACGGAGAAATCTACAACTACCAGGAACTCATCCCTGAACTCCAGGCCCTCGGTCACACCTTCCACACCCGTAGCGACACAGAGGTCATCGTCTACGCCTGGGAATCCTGGGGAGAAAACTGCGTCGACCGCTTCCGCGGCATGTTCGCCTTCGCCCTCTGGGATCGCAACCGTGAAACCCTCTTCCTTGCCCGTGACCGCCTCGGTGTCAAGCCACTGTTCTACGCGCTGCTCGACGATGGCACCTTTCTTTTTGGATCCGAACTCAAGTCGCTCCTCGCCCATGGCGGCCTCAGGCGCGAAATCGACCCCTGTGCCGTCGAAGAATATTTCGCCCTCGGCTATGTCGCCGAACCGCGCGCCATTTTCAAGCAAGCCCGAAAGCTGCCACCCGCCCATACTCTGTTGCTGCGCCGTGGCCAACCGGCCAGCAAACCACGCGAGTACTGGGATGTTCGTTTTACCCTCGACAATCCGATCAGCGATGCCGACGCCTGCGCCGAACTGACCCGCCGCCTCGAAGAATCGATCCGCCTGCGCATGATCTCGGAAGTTCCGCTCGGCGCCTTCCTTTCCGGCGGCGTCGACTCCAGCGCTGTGGTCGCGATGATGGCGGGGCTCTCGAATGCTGCGGTCAACACCTGTTCAATCGGCTTTTCCGACCCCGCGTTCAACGAGTCAGAATTTGCGAAGATGGTGGCCGAGCGCTACCGCACCAACCACCATCTCGACATTGTCGAGAGCGACGACTTCGACCTGATCGATACCCTCGCCAAACTCTACGACGAACCCTACGCCGACAGCTCGGCGATCCCGACCTACCGCGTCTGCCAACTGGCCCGCAAGCACGTTACCGTAGCCCTTTCCGGCGATGGCGGTGACGAGAGTTTTGGTGGCTACCGCCGTTACCGCCTCCACCTGATGGAAGAAAGAATGCGCTCGGCCCTGCCGCTGAGTTTGCGCCGTCCGGTCTTCGGTGCCCTGGGCAAGCTCTACCCCAAGGCCGATTGGGCGCCGCGAGTGTTTCGCGCCAAGACGACCTTCGAAGGGATCGCCCGCAGCTCGGTCGAAGCCTACTTCCACTCGGTTTCGATCCTGCGCGCGCCAATGCGCAATCAACTGTTCAGCCCGCAATTCAAATCAGCCATCGGCGGCTACAATGCCATCGAGGTCTTCAACCAGCATGCCGCGAACGCCAAGACCGATGAGCCGCTGGCATTGATCCAGTATCTCGATCTAAAGACCTACCTGGTCGGTGACATCAACACCAAAGTCGACCGGGCCAGCATGGCGCACTCGCTTGAGGTCCGAGAACCGCTGATGGACCACGAACTGGTCGAATGGCTGGCCACGCTGAATTCTTCAATGAAAATTCGCGGCCAGGAAGGTAAATACCTCCTCAAGAAATCGATGGAGCCTTTTCTCCCTGACGACGTTCTCTATCGTCCGAAGATGGGCTTCTCGGTTCCGCTCGCCCGCTGGTTCCGCGGCCCGCTCAAAAAACGCGTCCAAGATTCACTTCTCGGCCCTCGTCTGGCCGATACCGGCTGGTTCAACCGCGAATATCTGCAACACCTGGTCAATGCCCACAACAATGGCAGCCGTGACTACAGCGCATCGATCTGGACGCTTCTGATGTTCGAAGCCTTTCTGCGCAACGTCATGGAACAAGGCGGGCCAGCATGATTCGCACCCTCCACGTTCTCGACCATTCCATTCCCCTGCACAGTGGCTACACCTTCCGCACCGCCGCGCTTTTGCGCGAGCAGCGCGCCCTCGGCTGGGAAACCTTTCACCTCACGTCGCCAAAACAAGGCGAAACATCGGCCCCTCTTGAGGATGTGGATGGCCTGCGTTTCTACCGCACCCCAGTGGCGACCGGCACACTAGCGAGATTGCCAATCGGCAAAGAACTTGCCCTGATGAAGCTTCTGGAAACACGGCTTGAAGAAGTCGCCCGTGAAGTCCACCCCGACATCATTCATGCCCATTCCCCAGTTCTCAATGTGCTCCCAGCCATCAAAGTGGCCCGTAGGCTCGGCATCCCCGTCGTCTATGAAATCCGTGCATTTTGGGAAGATGCAGCGGTCGACCACGGCACGACAACCGAAGGCAGTCTGCGCTACCGCGCGACGCGCAGGCTCGAAACCCGTGCCATCCAGCAAGTTGACCACGTCTTCACCATCTGTGAAGGCTTGCGGGCCGATATCGTAGCCAGAGGCATTGCAGCGGACAAAGTGACCGTCATTCCCAACGCGGTGGATGTTGACGCGTTCAGCTTGGCCGCCCCGCCCGACCCGGATCTGCTGAAAAAATTGGGACTGACCAGCAAAGCCGTCATAGGGTTTATCGGCTCTTTCTATGCCTACGAAGGCCTCGACCTGCTGTTGGAAGCGCTGCCCGCCATCATTGAACAAAAGCCTGATATCCGTGTTCTACTGGTTGGCGGCGGCCCGCAGGAAGCAAACCTGCGCCATCAGGCCGAACAGCTCGGCCTCAAGCATGTCGTTATTTTTGCCGGCCGCGTCCCCCACAAAGAGGTTGGCCGTTACTACGATCTGATCAATATCCTCGCCTACCCACGCCACCCGATGCGCCTGACCGAACTCGTCACCCCCCTCAAACCCTTGGAAGCCATGGCCCAAGGCCAGCTTTTTGTGGCATCGGATGTCGGCGGCCACAAGGAACTCGTCGAGCACAACAAGACCGGCACCCTCTTCAAGGCGGGCGACCGAAAGGCGCTCGCACAAGCCATCTTGGAGCTATTCAAGAATAGCGAACGCTGGCCAGAACTAAAGGCCAATGGGCGCCAGTTTGTTGAAAACGTTCGAAACTGGCACAACAGTGTCGCCAAATACCGCGAGCCTTATTCAAGAGTGCTGAACGAGTTTGGGCATTAGCGTGGAAAGTTCGCTGCACATTGGTCTGGTTGGCCCCTTGCCCCCGCCCTACGGTGGCATGGCCAACCAAACGCAACAACTTGCCAAACTTCTTCAAGGCGAAGGACTCACTGTCTCGCTTGTCCAGACCAATGTGTCCTATCGTCCCCAGTGTGTTTCCGGTTTGCCGATCATCAGGGCACTCCTCCGTCTGTTCCCCTATTGCTACGCGCTCTGGCAACTTGCGGGGCGTTGCGATGTAATCCATGTAATGGCCAACTCCGGATGGTCCTGGCATCTTTTCGCGGCACCCGCCGTCTGGATGGCGAAGCTCCGTGGCGTGCCGGCAGTTATCAACTATCGCGGGGGAGAAGCGGATGCGTTCCTCGCCAAATCGGCGCGATCCGTCCGTATTTCCATGCGCCAGGCAGCGGCGCTCATTGTTCCATCTGAGTTCCTAAAGGCGGTTTTTGCTCGTTTTGGCATGACGGCTTCCATTGTGCCCAACATAGTCGATCTCGCTCACTTCACTAACCCTGCGCCGCATCGGACTGCGCGGCGCCATCTTCTGGTTGCGCGCAACCTCGAACCCATCTACGACAACGAAACCGCGATTCGTGCCTTTTCAGTCGTTCACCGCAACCATCCCGATGCCACGCTGACCATAGCCGGTTCCGGCCCATTGGCTGAATCGCTTGCCGCGCTGGCCCGGCACCTTGGCCTCGCCGGTGCCGTCACCTTTACGGGTCGATTGGACCGCGACGCCATGGCGCAAGCCTACATAGCAGCAGATATCGCCATCAATCCCAGCCTTGTCGACAACATGCCCAACTCTGTCCTGGAGGCACTGGCGAGCGGGGTTCCGGTCGTCAGCACGAGCGTGGGAGGCGTACCATTCATCGTCAGGGATGAGCAAACGGCATTGCTGGTGCCTCCAAGATCCCCTGATGCGATGGCGAAAGCCATCCTCCGCTTGATGGACGATATTGCCCTATCTAACAAACTGCTTGATAACGGCTTGGCCGAAGTGCAGAAATTCACCTGGCAGCGGGTTTGGCCAGTACTCGGTGAGGTCTACGGCAGAGTCCGCCAGCCCTTGACTTTTCCTGCCTAAGGAGATCGCTATGGGACTCTACACCGGCCTGGTTGCAAACCTCCTGTTCCCTTTGCAAGAAACGCTAAAGAAACACAATACGCTAGCCATTCGCAAAGCCATGGAGGACTCACAATGGTGGTCTCAAGAGAAACTTGAGCAATACCGTCTTGAGCGCTTGCGTAACCTGCTCGTGAAAGTCAGGAACCACGTTCCCTACTACCGCGATTGCTTTGCCAGCCTCGATTTCAAACCCCAGAGTATAAGTTCTCTCGCCGACCTCAATCAGCTCCCATTGCTGACCAAAACCATCATCCGTGCCGAAGGTGACCGGATGAAATCGGAAGTTGCAAAGGGGTTGGCACGCTTCAATACCGGCGGATCTTCCGGCGAGCCGCTAATCTTCTTCATTGGCACCGAGCGCGTCAGCCACGATGTTGCCGCCAAGTGGCGTGCTACTCGCTGGTGGGATGTCGATATTGGCGACCGCGAGATTGTGGTCTGGGGCAGCCCGATCGAACTGTCTGCGCAGGATCGACTCCGGCATTGGCGCGATCGGCTGATGCGAACACAACTACTCCCGGCCTTCCAAATGAGTGAGGCCAAACTCGATGAGTTCATCTTGACCATCACGCGCACCCGCCCAAGAATGCTGTTCGGCTACCCTTCGTCAATTTCGCTGCTTGCCCGCCATGCAGAAAAGCGGGGGCAATCAATGAGCAGGCTTGGCATCAAAGTGGCATTTGTGACCTCCGAGCGACTCTACGAAGAACAACGCAACGTGATCAGCCGCATTTTTGGCTGCCCCGTCGCCAACGGCTATGGTGGTCGCGATGCCGGCTTTATTGCCCACGAATGCCCGGCGGGTGGCATGCACCTCACCGCAGAAGACATAATTGTCGAGATTGTGGACCGTGACGGCCATGTCTTGGCACCCGGTCAAGTAGGCGAAATTGTTATCACCCACTTGGCAACAAGTGATTTTCCATTTATTCGCTATCGGACTGGCGACATGGGTGCGCTCTCCACCACGTTGTGTGCTTGCGGTCGAGGCCTGCCGATTCTCGAAGAGATTCAGGGAAGAACAACCGATTTTGTTGTTGCCGCTGATGGAACAGTGATGCACGGACTCGCGCTCATCTACCCGATACGGGACCTGCCCGGCGTTGCGGCTTTCAAGGTCATTCAGCATTCATTGAACCATACAGAGGTCCAGATAGTGGCAAACGGCGACTACAGTCCGGCGGTGGCCAATAGTATTCAGTCCGGAATCCAAGCCCGCCTCGGCAAGAATGTCACCGTTGATGTGCAGAAAGTCGAGGCCATACAGCCCGAACGATCTGGAAAATTCCGATACATCGTCAGCCACGTCCCACTGCCCTAGAATGCGCGATCTCCTGATCATCTCTATCGTCGCCGTAGCTGCCGTTCTCGCCTTGCGGCGTCCTTGGATCGGGGTACTCCTGTGGACATGGCTAAGCATAATGAACCCACACCGCTTCGCTTGGGGAATTGCCTACAGCGCGCCACTGGCAGCCATCGCCGCAGGATGCACGCTTGTTGGGTTGCTCTTCACGCGCGAACGCCAGTCTCCCTTTCAAGGCCCACCCGTCACTATTTTCGTGACGCTCGCGCTGTGGATCACCGTTTCATGGCTTCTCGGAGTCGATGTGGACGGCGACTATCCGCAGTGGACCAAGGTCATGAAGATATATTTCATGACCTTGGTTGCCCTTTGCCTCTTGCGCACCAAACAGCAAATTGTTGCGTTCGCCTGGGTCACCACAGGTTCATTGGCTCTGCTGGGAGCCAAGGGTGGCCTTTTTACGATCCTGACTGGTGGAAACTACCGAGTCTGGGGACCCCCGGAATCCTTCATAGCCGATAACAATGAGTTCGCTTTGTCGCTGATCATGGCGATTCCGCTAATGTATTTCTTGCTGCGACAACTCACAAAGCGTTGGCAGCAGCAGATCATGGCCGCAACAATGTTGCTCTGTGTTGCATCAGCCGTAGGAAGTCAATCTCGCGGTGCATTGATAGCCATCGTGGGAATGGGTTCGGTCTTCTGGTGGCGGAGCCAGAACAAGTTGGCAGTCGCGGTAGTAATCTGCCTGTTGTTCGTATTCGCCCTGCCGCTGATGCCTGAAACATGGTGGGCACGCATGAGTACCATCCAGAGCTATGAGGAAGACGCCTCGGCCATCGGACGCCTGAACGGATGGCATGTCGCCTGGGAGGTTGCAAAGAATCATTTCTTTGGCGGCGGCATGTCCTACCAGCACCAGCGCTTCTTTACACTCTATGGTCTATACAACACTGACGTGATAGCAGCTCACAGCATCTATTTCCAGATTCTCGGCAACCACGGCTTCGTCGGGTTGGCTATCTACCTGGCACTTTGGATTGCCACCTACTTGACAGCAGGCAGGTTGCGCAAGGAAGCTGCCAGAATTCCGCAAGCAAGTTGGGCTGCCGATCTCGGCGCCATGGCGCAGGTCTGCTTGATAGGCTACGCTGTCGGCGGAGCCTTCCTCTCAATGACCTACTTCGACCTCCCCTACAACGTCATGGTAATGGTCGTGCTCGCTTACGGGTGGGTCAAACGCCGTGCCTGGGAGAGTGAGACTGAGGTGCCGTTCCTTGAGGCGATCGGGTTACGTCGCAAGCCACCGCCCCGCATTGGAGTGAGCCGGTGACATGATCGTCCGTACCCTTTGCTCGGCCATCTCACCTGCGGGAATCCGCGCCCGGTTGAGCGTTCTGATCTTTCACCGGGTCCTGGCTGCGCCTGATCCGCTGCTTGCAGGCGATCCCTGCATCTCCAGATTCGACGAGATGATGGGGTGGATCAAACAATGGTTCAATGTACTGCCGCTTGACGAGGCCGTTGTCCGGCTTGGAACCGGCAGTCTCCCCGCCCGGGCGGCCGCCATCACATTCGACGACGGCTATGCCGACAATTTGCTCTGTGCCGTTCCCGTTCTCAAACGGCACGGCCTGCACGCGACGTTCTTCATCGCAACCGGCTTCCTCGACGGCGGTATCATGTGGAACGACCGCATCATCGAAGCGGTCCGCCACGCGCGGGCCGACAAGATCGCTGCCGACCGTCTCAACCTGGGCACTGTAGGCGTGGCGACTTCCGCCGAGAAATGCGCCGCCCTCGATCGACTGATCCCGGCCATCAAGCACCTCCCCCCAGACAAACGCCTCGACATGGTCGAATCCGTGGCAGAGGCGTGTGGCGCAGAACTGCCGCGGGACTTGATGCTGACCAGCGATCAGCTGATCGAACTGCGTGACAGTGGCATGGCTATCGGCGCGCACACCGTCAGCCATCCAATCCTTGCCCTGCTCTCTCACGCCCAGGCACGGCAGGAAATCACCGAAAGCCGCGACAGGCTCGAGTCACTACTGGGGCAGCCGGTGCCCCTGTTCGCCTACCCGAACGGCAAGTACGGCACCGACTACAAGGACGAACATGTCCGCATGCTCCGTTCGCTTGGGTTTTCTGCCGCGCTGACAACCACACCTGGCGCAGCCCGGGCGACGACCGACCCCTGGCAGGTGCCTCGCTTCACTCCCTGGGACCGCACGCGCCTCAGATTTGGCCTTCGTCTAGTCGACAATTTCCGCCGTTACGGCCCAGCTGCCCCAACCGCTGCCCAGCCACATCAAGCCCGATGAACCCCGCGCCCAATCTGCATTCAAGCAAAGAAGCATTGAGTACTCCGGAACCACTGGTTTCCGTCATCATCCCTGCCTACAATGCCGAACGCTTCATTCTGGAGGCACTTGAAAGCATAGACACGCAACGCTACTTGCCACTTGAGATCCTGCTGATCGACGACGGATCAACTGACGGAACGGTGGAATTGGTAAGACGCCATGCCCCCAATGTCCAGATAGTAAGCCAGCCAAACGCCGGCGCATCGGCAGCACGAAATACCGGCCTGCGGCTGGCCTCCGGCGAGTTCATCTGCTTTCTTGATGCCGACGACGGCTGGTTTCCCGGAAAGCTGGCAGCGCAAACCGACTATCTTGTGGCGCACCCCGAGGTGGGCATCGTGTATCACGAGTGGCATGTCCGACAGTCGGATGCATCTGGCGTTTTCCAGGAACCGCAATTCGATCTGCTGCCGAAACCAAGTTGCACGATTGACCCCGGTCTCTCGGGATGGATCTACCCGCACCTTCTGTTTGAGTGCTGCGTGCACACCTCGACTGTCATGATGCGGCGGTCAATCGCACACGAAATTGGCTATTTCGACACCGATCTTGTCACCGGCGAGGATTACGACTACTGGTTACGTGCCTCGCAGCACTGCGAAATCCACAAGCTGGCCGCAACCCTTTCGTTCTATCGGAGCACCCCGGGCGGCCTCACCAGCAAGCCGACCCTGACGAACAACGAATTTGATGTTATCTGCCGTGCCATCCGCCGCTGGGGCCTGATCTCAGCCGATGGAACCGTGGTTCCAAAGCCTGCTATCGAGGCACGCCTGGCAAGACTAGCCTTCAGTTTCGGCTATCTCCATTACCATTTAGGGTCTTTCCGGCTCGCGCGAGGAGCTTTCCTGACCGCCCTGCGTCACGCCCCGTTAGACTGGAAAGCGGCCGCCTACCTCACCGCGTCCACAGCACGTTCCCTGTTCGACAAGCGATAAGTGGCGCTGATCGCCTAACGGATCGCCCCGACCAGACGGCGCAAGCCATTACGCAGATTGGCAGCAAGTTTGGTACGCGGCGAATAGCTTGGCAGCATCGTTGGGGATTCGGCAATGCGTCGATACTCATCGATGTAGCGCTGGCGTAGCAGAGGCAAGTCGTAATACACCGCCGCGTTCTCCGGCCCCTTGGCTCGAAGTGAAGCAAGAAGCGCGGGGTCGGTCTCGCGCAGCGCTGCAGTCAAGGCTCCAGACTTGCTCATGTCGATGAAGATCCCGTCCCTGACTATGGAGCGCTGGTTCACATGGTTGGTGCAGATGACCGGCAAGCCCATCGCCATCGCTTCGATATAGACGATCCCGAACGTCTCGAATAGTGAACCGAGGACGAACACGTCGGCCGCCTTGTAGGCTCTGGGCAACTCATCGTGCGGCATCCGCGTGAAGATGATGCGCGCGCCCATCAATTCCTTGCCCAATTTCACTATCTGCGCAGTGTCCGCGGACTCTTGACCGACGATGACAAGGTACGCTCCCGGCACCGCGGCCACCTCGCGAATCACGTAGTCCATACGCTTGTGCCAGTAGCAGACCGTTCCGACGCTGATTACCACGAAGGCATCTGAGGGAATCCCATGCTGCTGGCGAAAATCCGTGGTCACTCCGGGGTGGAATTGACTGCAGTCAACCCCGTGCGGGATCATGAAAGCCTTGTCGCGCTTACTGCGCGACAAGTTGTAGCCCGTATGTTCCTGGACAAAGTCGCAATCCGGCAGGTCGCGTGCCGGTAGGGCGCCACCATTCGAAAAGATCACCTTGGGCGTCTGTTCAAATAGGTGACGATGCGCATAGACGATAGTGCAGACCTCCTGCTCAAGGCAGTGAATTACGTCATAGGCCCCCTCCAGCAGTGGCTTCAGCGAAGCGTAGGCGAAGGTTTCGGTCTCCACCCGAAGGCGCTCCTCTTCCTGCGCCGCCGACATCCATTTGGGCGACACCGGCAGTTTGATGTGGGCCAGCAAAATGGAATTGCGCGGTATGTTATCAACCACGCGCTCACCCACCATGTTCGCCCCCCCCCCCTTGAGCAGGGTGATATCAACGGCACCTTTGAGCATCTCGAAGAGGTCGCGGGCAAAAATTTCATGACCACGATCGACATGACCCAGGCCAGAACAAAGCAGCGCAATTTTCATTCTCTTTCCGATTCGGAGATCTTCGCAATAGGCGCCCATCTAGGACAAGAAAGGGGGCCAGTGAACAACAGTCAAGTTTCAGACTGATTACCTCGACCAAACGCATCAACAGAACTATCGTACAATGAAACCGAATGAATCACACCGACATTTGCCATCAAGAATGTATCCGGGAAATAAACCATGAACGCTACTCAAGATCGCTATTGGGATAATCCACGTCAGGAGATGGCACGGCTTGTGTCTGAAACCTCCAAAGTAATCCTTGATGTTGGTTGTAACACCGGAACATTCGGTGCGTCGTTGAAGCAGTCAAGAAAAATAGAAATATGGGGGATTGAGCCCAACCCGGTCACGGCCGAAAAGGCTCAATCTGTTCTTGACCACGTTATCTGCGGATTCTTCTCCAACGAAATTGATTTACCCGACTCGTATTTTGATGCAATCGTAATGAACGATGTACTTGAGCATATGCCTGATCCGTGGGCTGCCCTCCACTTAGCAAAACGTAAGCTCGCTCCGAACGGTACAATCATTGCATCAATACCCAATATACGCCAGATTGATAATCTTTTACATATTATTATCGACAAGGACTTTCGATATGAAGCCAATGGAATTCGGGACAGCACTCACCTACGCTTCTTCACTCGCATAAGCGCAATACGCCTATTTGAGGAGTGCGGATTTGAAATTCAGCATATTGAAGGGATCCACGAAACATGGTGGACTAAATCGCTGCTGCGGCGATTGGCATACAGAATCTTCCCTAAAGCACTAGAGGATACAAAATATATTCAATACGCATTCATCGCATCAGTTCGCTAGACGCACTGGCGGATACTCTTGGACTTCTCGAAGGCTGTATCGTTGCTTTCACTCTTGAACTTGATATTATGTTAAACACATCGTAGCAAACCCCCCCCTCGCGGTCAGGCATGGCTTCAATCATTCGGCGGAGGTAGGCTTCGTCTATACTGTTGTTTGATTGCAAGAATTCGCCGATGTTCGCGATAAGTCCATCGCTCGTATCTGCGACGGGGCCAAATCCATCTCGGACATAATCAAAATAACCTTCTCGCCAGTTGTGCTCCCCTCGATAGAATTCATCCCTGTCAAACTGATAATAGAATACCATTCGTCTAAGATTTGCCATTTCAAATGCAACTGAAGTATAGTCAGTCACCAGTGCCAAACTGTCATTGATAAGGGGAAGCATCTTTGTATCGGATTTGGTTGAAATCTGCATATACTCTGGAATCCCGAACAGATCAAGATAATCAATCGAATTCGGGTGAGCCATAAACACCAGTTTCTTGTCAAACCGCTGAGCCAACGCTCTGAGGCAAGGCGACTGAAGAAATTCTCTCCAGTATCGAAAGTACTTAATTTCTCGAAGAAGTTCTGCTTGCTGTGTTTCACTTAGCGACAGGAATCGCTGATCGACAAGGTTTGCGCGCCAAGTGGGCATGATAAGGATAACGTTAGGACTCTTGCCATTTGAGGCCGACCGCAACCTAGCCAGTTCATCATGACGCGGGAAGCCCGTCAACTTGACTTCGCGAGAAGTGTACCTGTAGGGCGTGTCATCATCGACAATTGAGCGATATTCAGCCGGACTTGTCGTAAAGAAAAGGTCGAATGACCTGCGCCCCAACCAATGGGAGACATCGTCCTTTGAGATCCCGTGGGGAACAAACGAGAATCGCCATCCCATTTGTCGACCATAGTATTTTGGATCAAATCCCCCAAATTCGAACTCTGAATGGGATGATATGATGTGCTGGCTATTTAGAATTAGCAGCTTTCTTTTCCATCCTGCAGGAACAAGGCGGAACCCCTCGGCCGCCAATCGATCCCAATCTGCAGACTTGCGATTCAACAGGAACCAGGCATTGATTTCAGGATGGTTCTTGCAGACCCATCGGTAAAGATGCTCCGCGTTATCATCCGCATCGACGTCACGGTCTATAAATATCCAAGCCTTGTTGAATCTACGTCTGGCGAATGGCATTGCCGCCAAGAGACCTAGAAATCCAGCCTTGAATCTCGCCACAGTCCATGGCAACTGTTCTCGCCTGCCCCTCCCGCGGGGATATGCATAGCAAACATCGTCCAAGGGCAAATCGCGAGGTCGGTCATCCGAGGTGTTCCCGGCAACCAAACCAGCGGAATCCAAAGAGACCTGGACCCGATGGCCATTCAATCGAACGCTGAGAATGCCGCTTCTGCCAACTGGCAACCATGCAATACGCTGTCGAAACAATGTTCGCCGGAAGAAATTGCACGCGCGGTATTTCCCAAACACCGGTTGGATTTCATACCCATCGATGAAGAACTGCTCGCGCGCTCTTGTTCCATGAATGTAGTAGTTGAGTCGTATCAATCCCTGATCATGGTCATAGGCATCCACAACCACCGGCGAATAAGCCTCAAGACCCTTGTAGGACAGCAATGCGTGCTTGATCTCGACAGGGACTGCACACGGTTCAAGTGATGCGATGGCTTCGAGACTGATGAATCGCATGATTCGGCCAAGCAAGACGTGAAAGCGATCTGCCATTGCCGGGTCAACTATAACGGTCGGCGCACGCTCCAGCCAATCCGTGGCGAAATAGGATTGCAGATCCATGGCGACTCTTTTTTGGTGCACAAGTGGAACGTCACCGTGAGCGCCAAAGGCATTTTCCAAGGGTATCAGGTATCTCTCGGTCAGAATTTGACCGTAGGTGGATTTGTCTCTCCACTCAAACGCCTGTTCTCCCCATTGAGGCACGTTTTCCAAAGATATTTCTGAATCGCTGAGGTTGGCAGCCTCAGGAAGGATATCTATTGTATTTTTCATTTGCAGACATAATATTGATGCGAATAATGTACCGACATTAGAGCCTTCGAGACTTGACGAGACGCGCCCCAACATCAATAAAATCACGAAGGTATTGCCTGGAGACAAGGTGCAGCACCAAACCATAAACCGACGCACCAAGAAGGATATGTACCAGCAATATCAATCCTGTTGAATTGAGAAGATCGACAACGTATGGGCGAACAATCCCGACAATTGCCCACATTATCCCCGCTGCTACTGCGGGTGGCCCAAGCAGTGTCCATACATCCTTCGTCCCCAGACCAATCAATACAATGCTGGCACGCAAGGCGAAAAGCGCGTAACACGATGCCAGCGCTACGGCGGCCGCAACCATCGCGATGCCATGTGGCATTGCAATCAAGACAGCTGCCACCATTATGGCTGTTCCAAGCAAGCTGTAACGGAACGAGAGTCCGGCGCGATCACACGAATTGAACAACGGCGATGCGATTGCCGCCGAGCCCCGCACCGCAGCGCTGAGGCCGAACATGCTCATCACCGGTATCATATCGAGCCATTGCGGTCCGTAGAGGACTGGAACGAGTTCATCAGCGACTGCGGAAATACCGAAGCCCACGGGCACTATCACCGCCGCTAGCAAGCGGCCGCTATGAACGACAGTCCGTTGCAACCGCTCATCATCTGCCTGCAAGCTGGAGAACGCGGGAAACAGCACCCGCTGCAATGGCATGGCCAGGCGGGCGCGGACTTCGTCTGTCAGCGAACGCGCATTCTGATAATAGCCGAGCGCGCTCGCGCCAAGTTGGCGGCCGATCAGCATTACGTCAATATTCATGCTTATGTAGTAGAGCATGCTGCTGCCAAAGTAGCTGCCACTGGTGCGCCAGGTTGACGCCAGGTAGGCGAGATTGAAGCGCAGGCGTGGGAGATAGGGCACCGCGACGAATGCCAGCAACGCTCCGCCTGTCGAGCCGGCGACCCCACCGGCGACCAGGCTCCAGACCCCGAACCCTGAGTATGCAAATCCGATCGCGATCAGCGAACGGCAAAGAACGACGGCTAACTGAATCCAGAATTCGAGCCGAAACCACATCATCCGAGCGATGATCGCGTCCGAAACTGACGAAAAGCCGCCAATGAGAAACGGTAACCAAAGTACCCGCAGCAGTTCACCAATGACCCGATCTCCAAACAGGCGTTCCGCCAGAAACGAAAGCAGAAAGACAACACCTGCAAGGACTGCCCCGACGATCATGCCAGTCCAAAACACAGTATCCATCTGGAGGCGGGTAACCACCTTACGCTGGACAAGAATATTGCCGAGACCGAAGCTGCCCAGAAGAGCAGCCAATTCGGTCACCGTGGTCGCCATGGCGATATATCCGAAATCTGCCGGTGTAAGCAAGCGGGCAAGTATGGCCGTTGAGCCGATGGTTAGCAGCGTCCGCAGAGTGATTCCCAGCATGGTGAAGCTGGCGCCACTGACGACGCGGTTGCCGAGATTTCCAGCACGCAACACGAATGCCCCGCGGACAACGGCATGGCGCCTGCTCGACCGGGAGGAATCATCCTTGTGTGAAGGCATCACTTCTCTCTCAAGCCGAGAATTCCCCGGGCATCATGCTGGGGAAGAGTCATTCTGGGTCTTCAAGGCGACTTTCTCTCTTGCGATACAAGAATACATTCGATTTTTCCGCTCTCACTCAAGAAGCGCATTGTGACCCAAGACACCATGGCGAACACAAGGAAAATCTCACGGGTGCAATCGAAATTTTTCTATAATTACTGTCATCCCTTGACCTGCAGTTAGCTCAATTCAAGAGACAACCCACGCCCGTGAACCGCACGAGCTAACTGGAAGACCAATGAGATCAGAATCTTATTTTCATCTTGCGCGATGTTTCCTGGCGCTGGCGTTGATCGCTGCACCCATCGCCGTTCGCGCTGGGGAACGGGACTGTGGATCCCTGCAGAGTCATTTTGGGCCGTTCGACTATCGCACCGCCTCGCCCGAGCAACGGAAGCTGGTCGAAGGGGTTCACTTCACCCCCAAGGTCGAAAGCCTTCAAGGCGGCAATACGTCAATTACTGCAGGTGGCGACATGAACTACACGCTGAACGTGTTCCCTAACCACCACCGCGCACTGATGGCACTCATCAAGCTCTCGGAGAAAGAAAAGACGGATAGGCCACGCGATATGACATACACGGTGGCCTGCCGCTTCGATCGTGCCGAGCGCTTCCGCCCAGACGACGGGATGGTCAAGATGCTGCACGGCATCTACCTGTTTCGCAAAGGCAAGACCCAAGCTGCTGCCGACAAGCTCGAGGAAGCAAACGCGCTTGCCGGCAACAACGCCAACATCAACTACAACGTCGGCCTGGTCTATTTCGACCTCAAGCAATACGACAAGGCGCTCGCCAGCGCACATGCCGCCCAGGCGCAAGGTTTTCCGCTGCCCGGCCTGCGTGACAAACTCAAACGTGCAGGAAAGTGGTCCGAACCGGTTGCGGTCGACATCCGGAAAGTGCCGGAATCTGAAACGCGCAAAGACGATTCCCCAGAGCCGAAAGACTAGCATCGGCACCTGCAGGCGCAGCGAATGACAGAGCCTCGATTCAGTAAGGAATGTGCCTGCTGTCGATTCCCAGTATGCGAGAATCGATACGCGACGGGTTATCCGCTGCGGTCGAAGAGTGTGGCAGGGAACTCGTCGAGTGAGCAGTTGGTCTACGCGAAGCATGCGCAAGTGGGCGCTCAGTAATGGGTGTCTTGCTGATTGAAGGGAAACGCCGAATCATTGCTGGCAACCCTGAGCGCAGATCTTCTCCAGAATTCGTCCGCTTGCCAAAAGCCTGTTGGGATTTGCCCCGAGCCTGTTCGCGCCGTACCAATGTTCATCGGCATGTGGACTATCAAGTCCTCGTGGAACAACAGGTCATTGAGGCACTCAGAATGTGGTCGCGCCATGACCAATATCGCCAAACTCATGGCACGATACGCGCAGAAGGCGGTTTTCGGGAGGTGAGTCATGGCTCTGCAATGGCGCAACGCGCTTAGCGTTGGCAATGAGATGATCGACAACGATCACAAGAAACTGTTTGCGTTGATCAATGAGGTTGAAGTGGCCTTGTCTGGGGACAACCCGGTAGCAGAGGCTCTCGGGGCAATTGATGGACTTGCAACCTATACGCAGGAACATTTCTTCCGCGAGGAGTCGATCATGATCAACCTTCGGTATATAAAATTCGATCATCACAAGAATGCGCATCGAGATCTGATCGCTCAGCTGGACGCTGCTGCCGCGCCAGTGAGACAGCTTCGCGCAGCCCAAGCCAGAGGTGAAGCCACGGCGGTTCCGCCTGAGGCAAGAGTTGCCCTCATCGCCCTGCTGCGTCACTGGCTGCTCGATCACATCCTTAAGGAAGACATGCACCTGAAGTCGCTTCACTTGCAAGAAATGAAGGGGCCTGGATCACATGATCTTTGCCGGTAAGGATAACCAACACCTGACAGGCGGGACGCTCAAACTGTGGGCCCCACTGCAGGGTTGTCGGCCCGCCACCGTCCACTGGCCCAAAGAATCAGGCAGTTGGCGTCAGCGAGCAGAGAAGTAGGAGATACGCAATGAAATCGTTCCAATGGGACAACTGCTTTGTCACCGGCTTGACCGAAGTTGATGCGCAGCACCACCAGTTGATCGATCTGATCAATGATTTCGGCGAGCTGCTGACGCGGAGCGGGGGCACGGAAATTGACAACGATAACCTTGAGGCAGTGTTTCAGAAACTGGCTGCCTACGCCCAGTATCATTTCGCGGAGGAAGAATCGCTGATGTCTCGCGCAGGCCTCGACCCGCGCCACATCCAGCAACACTGCCGGGCGCACGCCACCTTCCTGGCCGAAGTGACGCAGATGCACTCCAGCATCTCATCCGGCAACCCGGACGCAGCGACCTTTCTTCTGAAATTTCTCACTCACTGGCTGGCCTATCACATTCTCGGCATGGATCAATTCATGGCGAAGCAAATTGCCGCGGTTCAGGCCGGCCAGAAGGCGGCCGATGCCTATGTGACCGAAAAGATCGTCAGGGATGGGTCGACCGGAACACTGTTGAATGCTCTCAACGGATTGTTCCAGCAGGTATCGGAACGAAATCGTGAACTCTTCCAATTGAACCAGACCCTGGAGACCAAGGTAGCCGATCGCACCCGGGAACTGTTTGAAGCCAATCGGCAACTGGAAACAATGGCCATGACCGATGTTCTCACGGGCCTGCCGAATCGCCGTTATGCCTTGCAGAGCTTCGTCCGTGAGTGGGCGACAGCGATCCGGTACCGTACGCCTCTGTCCTGCATGCTGATCGATGCCGATGGTTTCAAGCAGATCAACGACACCTACGGGCACGCCGCCGGTGACGAAGTGCTGCGGCAATTGTCGAGCCAGTTGAAGCGCCTGGCACGCGCGGATGACATTGTTTGCCGGTTGGGAGGCGATGAGTTCCTGATCATCTGCGGCCATACGTCGCTTGACGGCGCGTTGAAGATGGCCGAAAAGATTCGGCGAGGGATCGCCTCGCTGTGCATTCCGGCAGGCGGCGGCGAATGGCGCGGAAGCATCAGCGTGGGGGTGGCCGAGCGTACCGACGATATGGACACGCCGGCCGACCTGATGACAGCGGCAGACTCGGGTGTCTACCGTGCGAAGCTGAATGGACGCAACTGCGTGGCGAGCGCCCCCTGGATCAAAGGCGGGTCGGAGGCGCCCGGGTCGTCCACAATCGCGGCAAGTCAACTCTGAGCGGTCATCGCGGACGTTCGGCTCAGATCGAGCGCAGCTACCAGGGAGGCTGGCGCTGCAAGAGTGTCGCCAGCCCGCCCGAGGCGACTACTTTATCTCGATGGTGACGGATTTGCCCGATTTTCCGCCCGCGCGAAGAAGCAGGTCACCGATATCGGTATTCTGATTCCTCAACGCGATATCAAGGGCCGTCTCGCCGCTCTCAAGGCGCTTGTTGGGGTCGGCCCGATTGGCCAGCAGCAGGCGAACGATCTCGATGAAGCCTCCCCTGGCCGCGACGATCAGGGCGGTGCTGCCGTTCTCGCTGCTTGCATTCACGTTCGCACCTGATTTGACCAGAAGCCTGGCGATGTCCGTATGCCCGTTGAATGCCGCGTAGGCGAGTGGCGTCCATCCGGACATGTTCACCTCAGCCCCACCGGCAATCAGCAGTTCGGCAGCTTTCAGATGCCCGCGAAATGCCGCGAGGCGCAATGCCGTATCGCCGGCGGCATTGCGGGCATTGACATTGGCGCGCTGCTTGATCAGGTATTCAACGAGGTCCGCATGACCATCGCGGGCGGCCAGAATCAGCAGCGTGTTGCCTTCCTTGTCGGTCGTATCAACTGAAGCGCCGCGCTGGATCATGCCGGAGATGTCGCGGGTATCACCGAGTTTTGCCGAGTTGATCAGGTCGTCATAGGTGGCGGCCGCGACTGTCAGAGGCAAGGCTGCGGCCACGAGAATGGCGAGAAGGGTATTTTTCATGGGTGTATGGGCCGAAGGGCGTGTTTGAAAAGATTGAAAAAATTGGCGGTAGTGGCCTCGGCAACCTGTTCCGGCGACAGCCTGCGCAAGCGTGCAAGCTCTTCCGCAACATAGCGTACGTAGGCAGGTTCATTCGCTTTGCCGCGATAGGGTGCTGGAGCAAGATAAGGCGCATCGGTTTCAACCAGTATCCGGTCAAGTGGCGCCTTCTGTGCCACCTCCTTGATTGCAAGCGCATTCTTGAAGGTGACGATGCCTGAAAACGAGATGTGGAAGCCAAGATCGAGTGCCCTGCGAGCGACTTCCCAGGTTTCGGTGAAGCAGTGCATGACACCGCCGACGGCTTGGGCCCCCTCCTCTTGAAGAATACTCAAGGTGTCATTCGCCGCATCGCGCATGTGCACCACCAAAGGCTTGCCCACCATGATTGCCGCGCGGATGTGGCAGCGGAAGCGATCACGCTGCCATTCCGGGCGGTCTTTCTGCCAGTGATAGTCAAGTCCGGTTTCACCGATGGCGATCACCTTCGGGTGAGCGGCAAGTTCAACGAGTCTCTGTTCATTTGGCTCATCGGCATCGGCATACTCGGGATGGACCCCGACCGTGGCGTAGAGGTTAACGTGGGCTTCGGCCAGGGCAAGGACACCCGGGAGGTCTTCCAGATTGACGCCAATACACACTGCACAGCCGACACCGTTCTGCCGCATGCGCTCAAGGATTTCGGGCAGCCGCCGCGCAAGTTCCGGAAAGTCGAGATGACAGTGCGAGTCGACCAGCATCCTCTGGATCAGAGCGTGTGTGTTGGACGTGTCGACAGCAGAACGCCGCCCAGCAGGCCTTCGATCTTGCGCCGGGCTTCCTGACCGCTCTCGTCAGCGTTGAAGTGCACACCGATCCCTTGGGCGCGCCCGTTTTGGGCGCCGGCTGGGGTGATCCAGACCACGGTACCGGCAATCGGCAACTTGGCGGGATCATCCATCAGCGACAGCAGCATGAAGACCTCGTCGCCAATATTGTAATTTCGCGTGGTCGGGATAAATATCCCGCCGTTGCGCAAGTGCGGCATGAAAGCCGCGTAGAGCGCAGATTTTGAACTGATGTTAAGCGAGAGGACGCTGGGCCGTTGGGGTGGACCCGGTTTGGGAGCACTCATCGTTGGTCAGTGTCTCAGCAGACGTCGATAGTCCATGAACAATCCCTCCAGAAACAGCCGAGCGTTAAGCGGTTGCTCGACCTCGCGACGGTGCGTCAAAAGAAGCCGGTAGAAGCGCACAAGGCACGCGGGAGGAATCATATCAGCCAGCCCTGAAATTGTGGCCTGTTGCGCGAGAAAATATCGGACGGGAAGTCCATTGCTGGCCAGTGTGAGATCGACAAGCCACTTCTGCATCGCCTCGACCACCGACCGCAATGAAAGCCTGCCCTTGCTTTCCTTGATCACTTTCTCAAGTTCGGCGGCCAGGCTGATTGGGTCCAACTCATCCTTTGCGCCAAGACGTCGGGTCAGAAGATCCAGCCAGCCACGCTCGCCAGCCGCTGCCGCCAGTTCGATGGCCAAGCCTGGTGAGCCACCGGCCAGAGCGAGCCAGCGTGCGGGCTGTTCGACGCCTTTCGCAACCAATGCAGCTACCGCAACAACGGCCGATGGCATGCTGACGGGAACCAGCTGGCAGCGACTGCGAATCGTCGGCAGCAGGCGCGATGGTTCATTTGAAACCATTAGAAACAAAGTACTTGGCGCTGGTTCCTCAAGCGTCTTGAGAAGTGCATTGGCGGCACTTCTGTTCAACGCATCGGCGGGATTGACAACAATGACCTTCAAACCTGCGCGATGCGCCCCGACGTTGAAGAAATCATCGAGGGCGCGGACCTGATCAATCGTTATCTGTTGACCAGCCCTCTTCCTGCCCCCTTCCTCCTCCGCTTCTTCTACCATCGCTTGTGGCTGCAGGAGTCTGAAGTCCGGGTGGTTTCCCTGCTCGAACCAGTTGCAGGCGAGGCATCTGCCGCAGGGAAATGCGCCTTCCAGCGGCTGCTCGCAGAGCAGGCTTTTGGCAAACACCTGTGCCAGCGCAAACTTTCCCAACCCGCGTTGCCCGACAAGTAACAGGGCGTGCGGCAGCCTCTCGCGCTGGGACTGAAGGTTGGCCCAAGTAGCGGTGTGTAGCTCGATTACGTTCATAAATAGATCGTTGCGACGACTATCTCAAGTGATTTACGAATTTCATCGATGCTTCCCTGGGCGTCGATGATACGAATTCTCCGTGGAGAGGCGTGCCAGCGTTCGAGGTAAGCCTGGCGTACCCGCTCATGAAAGTCGGCGCGTTCCTGTTCGAAGCGATCCAGCACCCGGCTGGCAAGCGCAATGCGCTCGCGGGCAACATCGAGCGGCAGATCGAACAACAGGGTCAAATCGGGCTGCAGATGGCCATGAACCCATTGTTCGAGCTGCTGCAACTTGCTGCGCTCGAGACCGCGCCCCCCTCCCTGGTAAGCGTACGTAGCGTCACTGAAGCGGTCGCAGATCACCCACTCGCCAGCGGCAAGCGCCGGCTCGATCAGCTTGGCCAGATGTTCGCGCCGCGCCGCAAACATCAACAGTGTTTCTGTTTCCAAGTCCATCGAACTGTGGAGAAGCAACTCCCGCAGCTTCTCGCCCAACTCCGTACCGCCCGGCTCGCGCGTGACTCGAACTGTCAGCCCCTTCTGCCGCAGTCGCTCAGCCAGCCATTCGACATGACTGCTCTTGCCCGCACCGTCGATGCCTTCGAACGTAATGAATTTTCCTCTCACCTGCCGCCTCTCTGATATTTGCTCACTGCCTTGTTGTGTTCATCCAGCGTTCTTGAAAACTGGCTGCTGCCATCGCCACGCGCAACAAAGTACAGTACGTCGCTGTCCGCCGGGTGCAGGGCCGCCTGGATCGCCGCCGCTCCAGGCATGGCAATGGGCGTCGGCGGCAAGCCGGCACGGGTGTAGGTATTGTACGGTGTGTCCGATTGCAGGTCGCGTTTGCGCAGATTGCCGTCGAACTTGTCGCCCAGCCCATAGATCACCGTCGGATCGGTCTGCAGCAACATGCCCTTGCTCAGGCGATTGACGAAAACCGCTGCCACCAATGCGCGATCATCGGCGCGACCGGTCTCCTTTTCGACAATCGAAGCCATGATCAGCGCCTCGTAGGGATCCCTGTAGGGCAGACCGGGATGACGCTCGCGCCAGGCATCGGCGAGCCTCTTGCGCATCGCCCGGTAAGCACGCGCGAAGAGTTCCAGGTCGCTCGATTGTTTGTCGAACAGATAGGTGTCGGGATACAGCCAACCGTCGATCCGGCCGCCTTCGATACCCAGCCGGGAGGCTATCTCGGCCTCGGGGAGCTCCCGTGTTTCATGCTTGAGATCCGGGTGCTGGTCGAGGCGGACTCGCCATTGGGCGAAAGTCCAGCCATCGACGAGAGTCGATTCGCCTTGCGTCATGTCGCCGCGCGCCAGCTTGTCCAGCAGTTGCTCGGGAGTAATGCCCCGGCTCACCGCATAGCTGCCCGCCTTGATGGCGGTGGCAACGCCGCGCCAGCGCGCCAGCAGCGCGAGCAGATCGGGATTGACGCCAATGCCGGCTTCCCGCATCTGACTGGCGGCGGACCTCAAGCTGCTGCCGGAAGCGATACGGAAATCCACAGTGGTTTCGCGCAGCTGAATTGGTGCGTTGGCCCACCAGACAGCGCCCGCGATCACGGCTGCCAGCAGGATGCATAGTAGCAGGGAAGACTTGAGGAATAAACGCACGGGAACTCGCGGGCTGCAACCGGGTCATGCCCAACAGGAACGAGCACAATCGAACGGCCGCTATAATATCGCAAACTCAACAGGAGCCTTCATGAACCCAAACTGGCGCAGCTTTCTGCAATCCGCCGATGCCGTCTTCGTTTCCGGATCCGACGAAATTGTCAATTTCGGCGATGCCGCCGGTGAACTTCAGGCGGCCCGCAGTCAGACCATCCTGGTGCCGCTGACCCACCTAGGCTTGATCGCGGCCTCTGGGGACGATGCCAAGACCTTCCTGCAAAACCAGTTCACCAGTGACATCAATCACCTTGGTGCCAATCAGGTTCAGCATTCGGCCTGGTGCACGGCCAAGGGACGCATGCAGGCCAGCTTCCTGGTCTGGCGGGAGGCCGATGCTTTCCGGCTGATCGTGTCGGGTGACCTCGAAGAAGATTCTCTGAGGCGTTTGCAGATGTTCGTGCTGCGCTCAAAGGTCGGGTTGGCGGCGCTGACCGGGGATCGCCTGCTGCTCGGCCTTGCCGGCCCGCAGGCAGGCAAGGCGCTTGAAGAGGCGGGCCTGCCCTGCCCGGCCGCCCCAATGACCCGGGCGATTGGCGAAAAGGCCAGCGTAATCGCGCTGGAAGCGAACAGGTATGTTGCTGTCGTTCAGCCGGAGGTGGTTGTCGAAATATGGACCAGACTGACTCTGAAGGCGCGACCGGCCGGTCTGCCGGCTTGGCGCTGGCTTGACGTTCAGGCCGGTTTCCCGCTGATTTCAGCAGTAACGAAGGAAGAGTTCGTGCCGCAGATGGCCGATTTCGAAAGGCTGGGAGGCGTCAGTTTTCACAAAGGCTGTTATCCGGGGCAGGAAGTCGTCGCCCGCACGCAGTATCTCGGCAAGGTCAAGCGCCACCTGTACCGCATCAGCTGCGATCAGCCCCTCGCAGCGGGCGCCGATCTTCACTCTCCGGACAACCCGGACCAGCCATGCGGCAAGATTGTCAGCAGCGCGCCCTCGCCCGCCGGCGGCTTCGAGGCACTGGCGGTCGTTCAGTCCAGCGCTGCGAGCAATCTGCGCCTTGGATCGCACGAAGGTCCGAAGATCGAGGCGGTTGCGGTCAACCCCTGAATACCGGCAAAAATGTGCCTGATCGTCATCGGCTGGCAGGTTCACGCGGATTACCCGCTGGTCGTTGCCGCCAATCGCGACGAGTTCTATGCGCGCCCCACCGCTCTTGCCGACTTCTGGACTGACGCACCCGAGATCCTGGCCGGCCGCGATCTGGAAGCGGGCGGAACCTGGCTAGGCACTACCCGGAGCGGGCGCTTCGCTGCCGTGACCAATGTGCGCGAACCCGGCGCAGCCCAGGGGCAGCATTCACGGGGCCGTCTGACGCAGGCCTTTCTCGCCGGCCACAAGAATGCCGCTGACTCGATTGGCGAGATCGACGGAGCCGCCTATTCAGGCTTCAATCTCCTGCTCAGCGATGGCGGGGCGCTCTGGTACTGCAGCAATCGCCGCGAGACACCACTGGAGCTGCCGCCTGGCGTCTACGGTCTCTCGAATCATCTGCTGGACAGTCCGTGGCCGAAACTGCTGACAGCCCGGCAGCGCTTTGCCGCAGCGCTGCGGAACTTGCCGGACCGTGCGCCGCTGTTCGATATTCTTGCTGACGATGAGATTGTCGCCGACACCGAGTTGCCGGCTACGGGAATCCCGCTCGACTGGGAACGGCGCCTGTCGGCAATTTTCGTACGCTCCGAAGCCTATGGAACACGCGCCTCGACGGTGGTCGTGCAGGCCGCCGACGGCCGCATGACTTTCGAGGAACGCAGTTTCGGGCCCGACGGACAGCCGATTCAGTCTTCGCTGATTTCGACCGGGGTATAGACCGGTACGCGTTCGAAGAGGTCGACAATGTCGGCATTCTGCATGCGGATGCAGCCATGCGACGCCGGCGTCCCCATCTGGACATTTTCAGGTGCCCCGTGAATATAGACATAACGCCGCATGGTATCAACCTTGCCCAGCCGGTTCCGGCCTGGCTCGCAGCCGGAAAGCCAAAGGATTCGGGTGAGAATCCAGTCGCGCCCGGGATGCAGCCGGCCGAATTCGGCAGACCATAGCTCCCCGGTTGGCCGGCGGCGCACAAAGATCGTGTTCTCGGGTGCACCGGCGCCGATTTTCGCCCGGATCAGGTGTCGGCCGCGCGGTGTCTGAAAACTGCCGAAGACCTCGCCGACACCTGCCTTGCCTGTCGAAATGCGGTATTCGCGGAGAACCCGCGTTTCATCGTCGAACAAGGTGAGCAACTGACGGCCGACCGAGATGTGTATCCTCATGGCTGCTGCCGGCGCCGTTCGGCAAAAAAGCCGGAGAGGACTGCGCCACATTCGTCGGCCAGGACACCCCCGAGAACCGTCGTATGGTGATTGAGTCGCTCGACGCCAAAGAGATCGACGACGCTCCCGTGAACACCGGTCTTGGGGTCGCGCGCACCATAGACGACACGGGCGATCCGCGAATGGAGAATGGCCCCTGCACACATCGCACACGGCTCCAGCGTGGTGAATAACTCGCAGCCCGGCAGGCGATAGTTGCCGAGCGTGCGCGCGGCATCACGCAGGGCCGCGATTTCCGCATGCGCGGTCGGATCACTCTCGCCGATCGGAGAATTGAAGCCGCGACCGACAATCTCTCCAAACCTGACAACGACGGCGCCGACGGGCACCTCCCCGAGACATTCGGCAGCGCGGGCCAGTGATATGGCCTCGCGCATGAAGAACTCGTCCCCGAGTCCGGAAACTGTTTCCTCGATCATTCCCAAGTGGTCATTGATGAGGCTTCCATCTTCTTGATTCAATGTCCTGTTGCCCGGCATACGCGCTTCATCACCATCAAAAATTCGTCCGAACGACCTGCTTGCCAGCGCCTGAGTTTGCCGGCAATGCCAAACAAGTCGAGATCTCTTGCCCAACCGACAGCGGAACCAGCAGTTGTTCTGAGCAGTTCGATGGTATACGAATCGACGGAGCTCATGGTCGATCAGCGGAACGTGATAAAACCATTGGGACCCGACGTGTCGACGTATTTCAAGGGGCTGGCAAGGCCTTGCCCAGCGCCAAGCATCCCGGTATTGAGGATTTCCACAATAGGAGATTTCGACGTCCTTGCTAAGATCCGCATCTGTAAGAGGTCTGGCTGTATCTTGGCCTCCGGGGCGCATTGCGAACGAGGATCGACATGAACACGGGACTCAAAGGCGCGCCCGATTCTGTTTGCCCGTGGCGCCCCTGATCGACAAATCTCTGGCGCTCCGGTTTACGCCGCTCTCGTTCTCAAAGGCAAGTCGATGGCAATTTCCCCGAAAATTCTCGAGACCCTTCGCGAGCGGCGCAAGCAGGTGCGAGCCGGTGGCGGTGCCGACAAACTGGAAGCGCGCCACCAGAAGGGCCTCCTTGGCGCACGCGAGCGCCTCGCACTATTGTTCGATGCCGACACCTTTCAGGAAAGTGGCGCCTATATCCGTCATGGAGGAGTCCACTTCGGCATGGGTGCCAAGGATCTGCCGGCGGACGGGGTAATCTCGGGGACCGGCTATGTCGCCGGCGCGCAAGTGGCCGCTTTCAGTCAGGATTTCACCGTCGCCGCCGGCACCCTCGGCAAGATGCACGCGCGCAAGATCGTCGATGTGATGCGCATCGCGCTGAAGAACGGGATCCCGTTGGTGGCCTTCAAGGATTCGGGCGGCGCCCGCATTCAGGAGGGCGTCGATGCCCTCTCAGGGTACGGCGAGGTCTTCTACCACAACGTACTCGCCTCCGGCGTCGTGCCGCAGATCGCCGTGGTCGTCGGCCCATGTGCCGGCGGTGCGGCGTACTCACCGGCGCTGATGGATTTCATCATCATGACCCGGCACAACGGCTACATGTTCATCACCGGCCCCGAAGTCATCAAGGCGGTCACCGGGCGGGCGACGAGCATGGACGAGGTGGGCAGCGCCGAGGTGCACTCGACGGTCAGCGGCAACGTGCACTTCGTGGTTGAAGATGACCGGCAGGCAGTCGCGCTGGTCAGGGCGCTGCTGTCCTATCTGCCGGCCAACAACACTGAGGATCCGCCGCACGTTCTGGGCGCCGATATCGAATTCAAGCCGGACACCGGGCTGCACGCCCTGATCCCGGAAACCTCCTCGGAGCCGATGGATATGCACGCCATCGTCCGCCGCATCGTCGACGACGGCCAGTTGCTGGAAGTGCATGCCGGCTGGGCACGCAACATCATCGTCGGCTTTGCCCGCATCGAAGGGGTCGTGGTCGGCGTGGTCGCCAACAATCCGATGGAAATGGCGGGTGCGCTCGACATCAACGCGTCCGACAAGGCCGCGCGCTTCATACGTTTCTGCAACATGTTCAACATTCCGGTCGTCACATTTGTGGACGTTCCAGGCTTTCTGCCCGGCGTCGAACAGGAGCGTGGGGGCATCATCCGCCACGGCGCCAAGATGCTCTATGCCTACGCCTCGTGCACGACGCCCAAGCTGACGGTGGTTCTGCGCAAAGCCTATGGCGGCTCGTATCTGGCGATGTGCTCGCAGGAAATGGGCGCCGACGTCGTCTATGCCTGGCCAACGGCGGAAATGGCGGTGATGGGCGCGGAAGCTGCGGTCAACCTGCTGTATCGCAAGGAACTGGACGAGGCGGAAGACCGGCGCGCCAAAGCCGCCGAGCTTGCGGCAGACTACCGGGCCGAGTTCGCCTCGCCCTATCTGTCGGCGGCCCGCGGCTACGTCACCGATGTGATCGAGCCGTCGGAAACCCGTCCGATGCTCGCCCTCACCCTGCGTAAATTGCTCGGCAAGCGCGAACTGCGACCTGCCAAGAAACACGGGAACATCCCGCTGTGAGACGGTTTTCCCGTTTTCCGGAAGTCCAGCCATGAGCGAGATCATCACCAAAACGTTGTGGATCTACGGCCTGACGATCATTGTCTCGTTGGCGGTCGCCGTCATCATCAAGGCTATCGTGGTCACCCTCAACATGCTGGAGCGCAAGCCTGCCGCGCCAGCGCAGGCGGTAGCCGTTCCGTCGGCGCAATTCGCTGTCGAAGCTGACCATATCGCGGCCATCGCAGCTGCGGTCTATGCCATGGCCAATACCCATCGCATCGTCCGCATCGAGGCGACTCCCCACCAGTCAGGGTGGGCTGCGGGTGGACGCCAGGCACATCATGCCTCGCATACCCTGCCCCATCATTCGAAGCGTTAGTCTCCCTCAGCCAACCATTTCCCGGAGGTCCGCAGCATGGAAAAGAAGTTCAAGATCACTGTCGACGGCAGGGAATACAGCGTTACGGTCGAAGATCTCAGCGAGGGTGGAAGTCTGCTGTATCCGGAACCCGGCAGCATGAGCATACCGACCCCGCGACCTGCTGTCGCGGTGACAGCGGCTGCACCAGCGACCACCAGCAGCGACGCTGGCGGACCCCGTGCGGCGGGCGACGTGACAAGCACCTTGGGCGGCGTGGTGGACGCCGTCTCCGTCGCGCTGGGCCAGACGGTCAGTGCCGGCGACACGGTTGCCGTCGTTGAAGCCATGAAGATGAAAACGCCGATGATCTCCAGAATTTCGGGGAAGGTTACGAACATCGCGGTCAAGGCTGGCGATCCAGTTGAACCGGGGCAGGTCCTGCTGACCATTTCCTGATCGGGGTCACGACGATGCAAGACATCCATCTGCTTGACCTGTTTCAGGGGATCGCGACGCTCGCCGCGTCGGAGCCGAAGATCTTCTGGGGGCGAATCGGCCTGATTCTCTTCGGCTTCCTTCTGATCTATCTGGGCAAGAAGGGCGTGCTCGAAGCGCTGCTGATGATCCCTATGGGCTTGGGGATGGCCTCGGTCAACGCCGGGGTCATGTTTTTCGAGAACGGCAAGATGGGTACGCTGTTCGTCGACCCGCTGGTCACCGGCACCGACGCAACGATGAACGTCCTGCAGATCGACTGGCTGCAGCCGATCTACACTTTCATGTTCAGCAACGGTCTGATCGCCTGCCTGGTATTCATGGGCATCGGCGTGCTGCTCGATGTCGGCTTCGTCATGGCGCGCCCGTTCCAGAGCATGATCATCGCGCTGTTCGCCGAACTCGGCACGGTCGCCACCTTCCCGATCGCGGTGTGGCTCGGCATGACCGAGCGCGAGGCTGCCTCGGTGGCGCTGATCGGCGGCGCCGACGGGCCGATGGTGCTGTTCACCTCACTCATCCTGGCCAAGGACTTGTTCGTCCCGATCACCGTCGTCGGCTACCTGTACCTCGGCCTGACCTATGGCGGCTATCCCTACCTGATCAAGCTGCTGATTCCGGAACGGTTGCGCGGCATTCCGATGCCGATGGAAGACGTGAAGAAGATCACCTCCGGCCAGAAGCTCGTGTTCGCTGTCGTCGCCTGCACCCTGCTCTGTCTTCTGTTCCCGGTGGCGGCGCCGCTGTTCCTCTCGCTGTTCGTCGGCGTGGCGGTACGCGAGGCCGGCCTGGTCAATTTCCAGACCCAGCTCGGCGAGACCTTTCTCTATGGCGCCACGTTCTTTCTCGGCCTTACCCTGGGCATCCTCTGCGAAGCCAACACCATCCTTAGCCCGGTGGTGCTCAAGCTGTTGCTGCTCGGCATCCTCGCACTGACGATCGCCGCGATCGGCGGCATCATCGGCGGTTACGTGCTCTACTTCTGGACCGGTGGCAAGTTCAATCCGATGATCGGAGTGGCCGGCGTGAGTTGCGTGCCGACCACGGCGAAGATCGTGCAGAAGATCGCGACCCAGGCCAATCCGGGCGTGATGATCCTGCCGCACGCACTCGGCGCCAGCATCAGCGGCGTCATCACCACTGCGATCCTGGCCGGGATCTACGTCGCCATGCTGCGCTGATCCAGGCGCTCTCCGGCCCGGTCGCCCGACACCGACGCGCGATCTTGCAGATTCAGTAGCGCACGCCCGGTGGCGGCGTGAAGGAATCCAGCGCGTGCAGGTAGGACGCCCGGGCAAAGGCACTCGGGTCGGGCAGGTTCTGCTGGCTCATCGAGCCCTTGAGCTGGCTGACCGAATCATATTCGCGCGCCTCCATCCAGCGCGTCATGCCTTCCAGAACTTCCGTCAGCACCTGCGGACCGCGCCTGAGCAGCGCACTCGCCATATGCACGACATCAGCGCCGGCCAGCAGCATCTTCAGCGCATCGTCGGCGTTGTGCACGCCACCGGTCGCCGCCAGTGTCAGTCTCGTACGGCCCCTCAGGATGGCAATCCAGCGCATGGTGAGCAGGACATCAGCCGAGGTCGACAGCTGGACGCGGTCGACAACGCGCAGGGTTTCCAGATCGATATCCGGCTGGAAGAAGCGGTTGAACAGCGACACGCCGGCGGCACCCGCGGTTTCAGCCTGACGGGCAAAATGCGGCAGCGAAGAGAAAAACGGCGATAGTTTCATGGTGACGGGGATACTGACTATGGTTTTCAGCTCCCGCAGCAACGTGAGGTAACGATCTTCCAGAGCCTCACCCGACAGTTTCGGATCACCGGGCATGTACCAGGCGTTGAGTTCCAGCGCGTCGGCGCCGGCATCCTGCATCTCCTTGCCCAATTCGACCCAACCGCTCAGTGAGGCGCCGTTGAGGCTGGCCACCACAGGTATGGCCAGGCGAGACTTGAGAGCCTCGA